>JACCDW010433608.1_pt1 | contig 192557 bp, 202 predicted proteins | sample 7449781 | NCBI WGS metagenome assembly JACCDW01 (sample SAMN15323449, study PRJNA562643) | freshwater metagenome | isolation source: river surface water | place: USA:Blue River Watershed | collected 2017-08-18 | reverse complement strand
CAGCACGACGCTTGGCCAAGATGTACTTTAACGAAATCATGGCCGGACGCTACGAACCACGTCCAGATGCCACAGCATTTCCCAACGATAGTGAGGATAGATATGAAGGCATGTTGGTCGTCAGAAGCGAGTTGCGTAGTATGTGTAGTCACCATCATCAGCCTGTGTCTGGTGTCGCTTACATTGGTATTATCGCGGCCCAGAAGCTTATTGGTCTGTCAAAGTACACCCGTATCGCCCAGTGGTGTGCTAGACGTGGAACTCTCCAAGAAGAACTGTGTAACGATATCGCTAGAGAGATAAGTCGTGCCACAGATTCAGAAAACATTGGTGTGTATATCCAGGCCACACATGGTTGCTGTGAAAATCGCGGTATCATGGCACATTCGTCGTTGACTCAAACCACAGTGTTACGTGGTGTGTTTAAAACAGATCCAGCTGTGAAAAAAGAGTTTATGGACAATATCAAACTACAACAGGAGTTCGCACCAAGATGACATGGTTAAAACGTAGATTACGCAGTTGGTTATTTGAAGAAGAAAGAATTTGCCCCACCGACTCACCAGTGGTACGCAACAGTGTTGAGGTTGATGGTCTATCTTTTAATATCATGACCGCTACCGGTGGCACAGTTGTTCAAGTAAGATATTACGATCGCAAAACAGATCGCACTGGATATCATACTCACGTTATTCCTGATGGCGAAGATATTGCAACACGAATTGGACAAATCGTCAGCATGGAAATCTTACGAGCATGATATCAAAAAACTGGCGTATCCGACTGTTCAACTGGTTGGGTGCTGGCAAGCTCAAATTAACAGTTGAAGAACCCAAGGAACTTATGTCAACTTACACATTAAACACTGGTCCATATAATATTGCCCCGGGCAGTATTTCCATCAATCCTGGCGTGGACAAGCACAATTTCAAAAACACCATCACAATCAAAGTAACGCCAGCCAATGGTGGCAATATTGTGAGTGTGACCGGCGATGAATATGCGTCAGGAGAACTGTACATCATTCCCGAAGATGCAGACTTTGATAGAGAGCTAGGCAAGATCATCACCATGAACAGGCTCAAGCAGTGATACAGAGTCTTGAAGATTTTTCTGCCAACACATTTGATCAAACTCTATTAACTGAACTACAATCAGCGTTTGATCTGGATCTGTATGCCTGCAATGATCAAGATCTTGTGCTCTGGTTCCAAAATTTTTTAAAACTCAGTCAGTACAACATCGGACTGGCTCACTGTGTACAACAACATCAAACTGCCAGAAACTGTTTGTCTTTTGCCAACAGCCAAGGTATCAACATCACTAAATCAGCTTACCATGACCAGATCGGCTGTTTTAGTACCAACCACGATATTGACACTATCGCTCTGGAACACAACGTTCTCTCAGGATCTAAGTATTGGGTCACAGCAGCCGATCGAGCTGATTTTGTAGTGATCAAGGTAGGTGGGCAGTACACAGATCAGCCCAGACAGTTGGTCTACGTGGATCTACACGATCCTGCCATTGAGATCAGCAACAGTGGCTTTGAACCAATTGGCATGACCATAGCCAGTCCCATGACAGTGGTAGCTAACAGTTATCAGATCGAATCTGATCATGTCATACACACTGGAAATTTCCAGGCCAATGATGCTGTGAATGCCATACAAAGTTTTGCCAAGTATGCGTTTCTAACCAACTACATTGGATGTGCTGCAGGACTCTACACTTCGTTGGCCGCCAACGAATCTCATCAACTGGATTATGAACTGCGCCGGCAAAGTAATTGCTTGGCAGTGGTATATAGATTTTGGGAAGACAATGTTGTATCAATGAGTCGTAGGACCGATCTAGACAAGAAGTTTTGGGCTACTTATGATGGTATATACAACACAACCAAACAGATAATCGCAAGTTTATTGAGCACCATGCTGATCACCAACAACAGTAGAACCTACAATAAAAACAGTGCCGAAGCACAACAATTCTTAGACGCCGTGGTTTGGTTGAGCCACGGACGCTCTCCATATCATCAGGTCATGAGCGATGCGTAATCAACCAGCCCAGGTAGTGATCAATGACATCCTGACCTGGGAAAGTTCTAGGCTGGATGCTTTTTATGAGGACTTTGATTGTCCACCACCACAACCTGTGTACACCTGCATGCCCGATTGGTTCAAAAATCTGCGTGGTGATCTGAGTCTGTATCGCACAGAACCATTTAGAAACAATCACACAGCCAGACACTGTGCAGGATTCCGGGGTCTGGCAGAAAGTGCCTGGACCATACCTTTGCCTGTTGCGATAACCGATCAACAAAACCAGCTGGCACGCAACATATTGACCACGGAAATGCTACACGGAACCATCTGGGACGAGCGTGATGAACAGGGGCTACCTATTTGGCACTTGTTTGTGATGTTTTGGCCCTGGCGTGCTAGGTTGGCCAAAGGCTATCGACTCTTGGTCACTGAACATGGGTTTGACTGGGATCCCAATTATAAATCGTTCATGGGTGCTCCAGAAGCCAATCACAAATACAATCCCGAACGTCGTGGGTTTGGCAATGCACTGACCTGGGAGCAAGACACTGATCCGGATCGTTACAACTACTGTAACGTGGAAAGTGTGATAGCCATACGTCGAGGTCATGTGATACCGGCTGGACGTAGCATTTTCAGTTTACACATAATCAAGGATGATCAATGATTTCACAAATAAACAGCCCAGGACCTTGGCTCACTGTCAACAGCGGTGGTCGTCCTTATCTGAACAATTTCAATGGTGGTCAAGGTTCTGGATCGGTTAGATTCAACATGACCACGCAACAGCTAGAGGCCTACGATGGACAAAATTGGGTTGCCCTGGGCCAAGGTTATGCCATGATCGAGGGTACCACCAGAATGAACTCGGTGTTAGAATGGGCTGAGCGACAAATGATCAACGATCAACGATTCGCGGATCTGGTCAAAAATAATCCCACCCTGGAAGACGCTTATGAGACTTATCAAAAAGCCTCCGAGCAACTGAAAATTTTGGTTACATTGACCCAGACAAACAAATATTAAAATAGTATAATACCTGTATGAAAATGTGTGATATTGTCATAGCCATATTGATTGCCATCATATTTGTGATTGGTATCCTGTACCAATACGGAGACAATCTGGATCTGGAAGTAAAAAATTGTGTGAGAACCGCGGTAACTGATCAACAGTTGGCCGAATGTGTAAGGAACTTGAAATGAGCAAAGTGTATTACAGCGACAAGACTGTGAGAACCTGGATCCACGACATTATTCGTGAAATGACCCAGGATGAATTTCGCCCCGATTATGTGGTAGGACTCACACGTGGGGGCTTGGTACCTGCTGTGATGATCAGCCACTATCTAGGTGTACCCATGCATAGCCTGGGTGTGAGCCTGCGTGACAACGATGGATTAGGGCCAGAGAGTAACTGCTGGATGGCCGAAGATGCCTACGGTTATAAGTCTCAAGACGAGCAAGAGCCTAAGAAAATTTTGATTGTAGACGACATCAATGATTCGGGTGCTACACTCAATTGGATACGTGAAGATTGGCAATCAAGTTGTATGCCCAGTGACACCGAGCGTTGGAATTCGATCTGGGGCAATACCACTCGATTCGCAGTCATGGTCAATAACGAAGCATCGGATTTCAAAGATGTGAACTATGTGGGTCAGAGCATCAACAAGCTAGAAGAACCCATCTGGTGTGTGTTTCCCTGGGAAGAGTGGTGGAGATGATAGCACTCACAGCCCTGATGTGTGCGTTGTTGACTTATCAGGTTACCATGCCTGCGGTAGACAATGCCAAATACACTTTTACTGTACACAATAACCAAATTGTGCGTATGAACACACAAAATGGAACATTTGAGAGATGTGATGAGCATCTTAAATGTGAGCCAGTTCAACAAAATAAATAATACTTTCAACAGCGGCCTTTCTTGGCATTCATCCCGCTTTACAAATTCTGCAAGCCTATGCTAAAATTAACATAGGAGAACCAGCATGATTCATTACACAGAAGAACAGATTGGAAAAGAAACAACAAGACAGCTCAATGAAAGCACGACCAAAGCCAAATACGTTTCAACAAAAACATATGGTAACGATCGCGGATTGAGCTGTTGCTTCCGTCAATGGCGTAGCACACATAGCCACTGCTCATTACTACACGGATACTCAATTGGTATTAAACTCGTATTTGAAAGCGAAACCCTGGATGACCGCAACTGGGTCATGGACTTTGGTGGACTCAAGGCATTCAAAGAGTGGTCGGAATACATGTTTGATCATACTCTCGTGGTAGCACATGATGATCCTCATAAAGGTATGTTTAAACAAATGGCCCAGTTGGGATTGCAAGATCAAGGCGGTGTGTGTGATTTAAGGATCGTGGAAGGTGTGGGTTGCGAAAAGTTTGCCGAACTGGCTTACAAAGAAATGGCCACCATACTGCATATCTTCAAGTCCGGCAACGACTATCATTGCCCCAACGGACAAATTCACCGGGCTCGCTATCCGGTGGGATCGGGTGTCCGCTTGCGTTCAGCAGAAGTGTTTGAGCATGCCGGTAACAGTGCGATATACGAAGGATAACAATGAGCAAAATAAAAGTCAGTGAAGTATTCTACAGTTTACAAGGCGAAGGTCGCTTTGTGGGTGTGCCGTCGGTGTTCTTGAGAACCTATGGTTGTAACTTTACCTGTGCAGGATTTGGTTGTGCTCCAGGAGAGAAAAGCTCTGGTGCCGACGAAGTGGCTAAAACTGTAGAGCTCTATAAAGATTTCAACAGTTTGCCTTTAGTAGAAACCGGATGTGATAGCTATGCATCGTGGCATCCAGCATTCAAGCATCTAAGTCCCACACAGACCACAGAAGAACTGGTAGATCGCATGTTGGCATTAACGCCCAACAACCAGTGGGTGCAGAACAATGGCAATGATGTACACTTGGTGATCACTGGTGGCGAACCCCTGCTGGGTTGGCAACGTGCTTATGGAGAACTATTAAGTCATCCACGCATGCAGGATCTAAAGAATATCACATTCGAAACCAATGGTACCCAAGAACTACACAAGGATTTCCAACATTTCTTGTTGGATTGGACCTTGAACCCACGCTTGGGCAAGAAAGGTCCGTCGGCACTCACATTCAGTGTCAGTGCCAAGTTATCGGCATCGGGTGAGAAGTGGGAAGAAGCCATACGTCCCGACATTGTCATGAGTTATGCCAACATTGGTCATACTTATTTGAAGTTTGTGGTTGAAACCGATGAACATATTGCGGATGCCATACGTGCCACAGATGAATACCGGCGTGCAGGATTTACGGGCGTGATTTACTTGATGCCGCAGGGTGGTGTAGTTAAACCCTACGATCAGAACAAGTTACGCATAGCTGACATCTGTGTGGCCCATGGCTGGAACTATAGTCCTAGACTACATGTGGATCTCTGGGGCAACGGCTGGGGCAAGTAATGGCACCAATACCAGGCATGGATCGATATGATCAGTTTCATGCTCGTGCCCGGTGGCAACTAAAATTTATTTGGTGGCCACAGCAGTGTGAATTAACCGGACAGCGGATCTGGTTAGAACTGGCCTATCAAGGTGAAGCCGTGTGGACAGGCCCCGGCACACCAGTGTATGAATTCCGTTATCACAAAGCACAAGAGCACCTAATTTGGCAACTCAAACAGTGAAAGAAAAAAAATCCAACGTTGCAGATGGCCGAGACAGTTTTGACATAACTGTGGGCAACACTTTGGTTGCGTTTTTTAATCGTAATGTAAGCACAGTACCCACCGAAGCTGGTGGACCCAAATTTGATCTCATACCTGTAGAGAAGCAAAAAGACATCATGGTCAATGTGGCCCGGATGCACGCACAGCAAGAATATGATCGTATCATGCAGTTAGTGGATGTGCTACAACAACAGGCGGCAGATCTACGACGTAGATTAGATATCACTGACATGGTACATGCGGCTAAATATGAGTTCCAGATATATCATGGCCAGAGTTACTGGTTGCTATACGATCATAAAAAACAACACACAAGACTCATACACCAAGGACCCGCAGATTGGGCTGTGGGCCAGGCTCCCGAAGAATGGGAATATATTTGCCGGGTGAAATGGCTGGGTGACTACACCTGGATAGAAGTTAAAGAGGAAGAAAAATGACCGTAGAACAAATTGTATTTGCTGTAACAGCCTGGGTGGTACTTACAGGCATCACTTATCATTTCACTGGTTGGGATAAAATCCGCGATTGCTATCACATGTGGTTTACTAGAGCATATTGGACTGATTACAACATTGTGGAATTTGCGTCATGGTTCTGCAAGGCCATAATCATCATTCCAGGCCTGATATTTGGCATACAGATCTGGCAACTGTATTTTTTAACCTTGGCCACTAGCCTGACCCTGATCTGGGCAAGTAATAAAAAACTGTTGCCAACCTTGGTAGCATTCAACACCATGTGGGCCTGGTTGAGTCTCATGGTAATAGCACAGAAAGTAGTATAGGAGATTGTATGGGAATATTTGATCGTTTTTTAAAGAAAAAACCTGAACCAAAAACCGAAGCACCCAAGACCAAGAAAAAAAGTGACAAAGACATTGCCACAGAAAAAGGCCTGCCTTATGTGAGTGTGGTCAGTGTAGAACTAGATCCTGAAAACATGGGCAATGGTGCATTTGAACTGGATTGGAACGACAAGTTTATTACCAATCTAGTGCGTGCTGGCTATCAACAAAAGCCCGGTGAAGAAGAATCTGTTATTGTAGATCGTTGGTTTGCTGATGTGTGCAAGAACGTATTAGCTGAAAATTTTGAACAGTGGGAAGCCAATCAACCCTTTGATGCTAGACCACGCAACGCAGATCGCCGAGATCTGGGCGATGGTAGAACTGAAGTATCGTGATCCTGTATGTAAACGGTGACAGCAACACGGCTGCCGCTGAAGCAGTAAACTCTCATGCATTTGCCCAAGATGACCCCTTGTATCATGGCCTGGGTCGACAACCTCATCCCGACAATCTCGATGTAAGCTATGGTTGCGAATTGGCCAATCTCATGGGTGCCGTATTAGATTGTGATGCCGAAAGTGCCAGTAGCAATTATCGTATCATCCGGACCACGCTGGAATATCTTAATATCAATCGACCCGATTTCGTAGTCATAGGCTGGGCCACCTGGGAACGCGAAGAATGGGAGCATGATGGGACCATGTGGCAGGTCAATGCCGGCGGTGTGGGCGAAGATTGGCCCTTGGCCATACAAGATCGTTATCAAGAATGGATAGTGGATTTGGACTATCAACAGGCAGTAGAAGCCAATCACATAGCCATACACAGTCTGCATCAGGTCTTGGAATCCCTAGATCTACCACACCTGTTTTTCAGCTGTTTCGAACCGTTTACCAATGTTCCTGAGTTTGATTGGCACAATTCTTATATTGGACCTTACGATTTTGATCTGACCTATTACCATTGGTTGCGGAATCAAGGGTTTGAAACTGTAAACAGTCAATCATACCATTTTGGTCCAGCGGCACACCGAGCCTGGGCCCGATTTCTTTACCAAAATTTTGTCCAAAACATCTTGACCAAAAACGAATAATATGCTACTATTACGACATGAGATATCTTATAGTTGACACAGCCAATACTTTCTTCCGTGCCCGGCACGCCGCCCATCGCCAGAGTGACACCTGGGATAGGTTGGGGTTCGCCATACACGTTACTTTGAACAGCGTAAACAAGGCCTTTAGAGACCAACGTGCCGATCACGTGGTATTCTGCTTGGAAGGTCGCTCGTGGCGCAAGGACTTCTACGAGCCTTACAAGAAAAATCGTGCTGTGGCTCGTGCCGCACTTACTGAAGCCGAAGCTGAAGAAGACAAACTGTTCTGGGAAACCTTTGATGCCTTGAAAGAGTTCCTAGGCAATCGCACCAACTGTACAGTGCTACAACACCCCGACTTAGAAGCCGATGATCTTATCGCAGGATGGATACAACATCATCCCAGAGATCATCACACCATAGTCAGCAGTGACACAGACTTCCATCAACTGCTGTCAGAAAATGTAAATCAATACAACGGAATCGCAGATGAGCTCCACACTATCAAAGGTATTTTCGACAAGAAAGGTGCCCCAGTCAAAGATAAAAAAACTAAGGAGGCAAAAACCATTCCGGACCCTCGCTGGATTCTTTTCGAGAAGTGCATGCGTGGGGATCCAACCGACAATATCTTTTCGGCGTACCCCGGGGTCAGGACAGTGGGTAGTAAAAATAAAGTCGGACTCAAAGAAGCTTTCGAGGACCGAGAAAAGAAAGGTTTTTCGTGGAATAATCTGATGCTACAACGCTGGGTAGATCATAACGGCGTTGAGCATCGTGTGTTGGATGACTATGAACGCAATCGTATCTTGGTAGATCTCACAGCACAACCCGAAGAAGTCCGAGCCAAGATCACAGGTACCATCCAAGGTGGCACACAGGTCTTGAGCAGGCCCATGATTGGTGCTCAGTTGTTGAAGTTTTGCGGTCGATATGATCTTGTCAAAATCAGTGAGTTTGCCACCCAGTTTACTGCTTGGTTAGAAGCTCCGTATCCAGAAAAGGAATAACATGTTAGAACGTTTTAGATTGTGGTATTTACGTAACTACACCGAAATAACCTGGTTCTTGATTGGCTTTTTGGTCATGGCTGGTTTGATACAATTTGGTCGTGGTGAATACGTGGAAGCCGCTGTCAGCTGGGCCATTGCTATGGTAAACTATTTGTTTGTGCGTCGATGATTTTTTTATTATTGAGTTTTCTCGTAGTCAAGCATTGGATTGCTGACTTTGTGTTGCAGTTCGAATACATGGTCGAGCAAAAAGGCACCTACGGTCTTAGAGGCGGACTTGAACATGCCATCATGCACGGTGTTCTCACAGCCACAGTCATGTTGGCTTTTTTAAACATCGATTCTCTATGGCCTGCGGTATTTTTAGGCCTGCTGGACAGCGTGGTACACTATCACATCGATTACGTCAAAGCACGTTGGGGCACCCGAGATCCCAACACACAGAGATTCTGGATCGAGTTGGGTGCCGATCAGATGGCACACTATTTGTTTTACATCTGGCTGGTATGGTCAGTACAAGATTTTGTCTAAGGAGACACCATGAACGAAGAATTAATCGCCAAACCCATAGTTAAAAATAAAATGTGGATAGTAGAAGCCTACACCGGTCACAAGGTAGGCAACATCATGGCCATTGAAGAAGGTGGCTTTGTGTATGTACACAACGAACAGCGTGAACAATTTGCCAACATCCGATTGTTAAGTAAAAAATACAACATCGTCTTTGCCAAGGCAGAACGGCCTCGACGTGAAAAACAAGATATGTATGATGTGTATGGATTTCCAACCACAGCACAACCCTACAATCAGGTATTGGATGTACAACGCTACCTGCCAATCTACACCAAAGGCAGCAAAAGCAAAAGTTTCTTTTGTGCTGGCTACTACATAATCAAATTCAGTAATAACTGGGTGCGTGCCTACTGCCCAAAACTGATTACCTTGAATCGCTACGAATACCAAGGCCCGTTCAAAACACAAGAACGCATGGTAGAAGCCATGAAGGAAGCCAATGGACAATAACGCACCCTTACACATAAGAAATTTCAACGCCAAGGTTCGTGCCATGAATCAAATGAACGGCAAAATACTGACCCTGAATGCCGAAGAAGCCCGCAGTTTGCACGCCGAAATCTACGATTTGATGGCCACGATTGCTGGTTTGACAGCTCAGCTCAACTCCGGGCCCGCAGTTACCACTATCGGCATGGACGGTGGCGGTTTTAAATAAACTACGCATATTAAGATCATAAATAAACTGTAGATCAAGGAAAACGTATGAGTCGACCAAAACCAACAGTGTTGTTGGACCATGTAAACAAGAACACATACAAAAGCGAACAGGTACTGAGTTCAGAAGGTATCTGGGCAGTGTTCTACGACCATCAACCCATCAACCTAAAAACATCAAATGTTTTGGTAGCATACCCCGGCCCCAAGTACAAAAAAGTATCTTTTAGTAATCCCGGCCATGCCATAAATCTGGCCAAAAAACTCAACACACTTTTCAAGACAGACAAGTTCACTGTGGTCTTGCTCAAGCAAGGTGAGCAAATCTTCCCCTAAACGCTACGGTCAGCGTCAACTCACTCAAATCTTTATACAACAGGCCAGCATACCCATTGGCCAAACATCAGACTATCAAAAATTATGGTGGGCCAACCCTACCAATGACCAGAGTCTGAGACTGACCTTGCAGGGTCTACAATTCGTTAAAGCCCAACTCAAATTGCAAAGTTACGAATTTGTGTTGCCCGAAGAATTGACCAATCATAATCTGCTACAATTAGAACGCTTGTTCAAGGGCATGTACTATCTAATGAAACGTCAAAAAATGATTGTTTTTGAAGAAGAAGAAGCACTCATGCTGACCTTGCACGGCAGTAATCTAAAAGCCTATTTAGATACCCTAGAAACCACAAGTTAGTGCCCACTAACCTGGCATTTTACAGCGGTTGACCCAAAAATACCAAAATAGTATAATACTTGTATAGTTAATTTTTAGGAGCTAAAAATGGTTGGACTAACAATAGTAGATGGCGACATAATCCGTAGTTATGATTTCAAACCCATGGTGGGCCGTGAAGACACCTTTGTGGAAGGCCAAGTGTTAGATAGTCATAATACCGAGCAAGGTTATCAAGCCTACAAGATTTTAGTAACCAAAGATTCATGGAGCGACGAAGAAGACAAAGGTCGTCTGGGTCATGTGGTGTTTGTGCCTTGGAGAGTCAGCTTCAATGAGTTCCAAGGTCGTGTGATGAATCTTTCAAGATAAGGCTGTGATGGGCAGGTGCCTGCCTTGGGGAGCCTTGATACCCCAGAAACTTGCAGTCTATTTTTACTGGTTATAGACTCTAAAGAAAAACCAGTTCTTTTTTGGGAAGGCTATGAGCAATACATTTTTAATCAGCTGGGATTGTCAAGGCGTCGAAGCCTGCATCAATGTGACCGACTACGAAAAGGAAGTGGTCTGGGCCAACCTCAGCGGTGAAGATCCGCCGGCTCGATTAGGCAGCGTGGTACGACATCTCATGCTTCGTGCCCAAGCCAATCCACAGCGTCATTATGAAATCTATACCATGGCTGTGGAAGAAGGTATCACTGAGGACGAAGTATTTGAAATGTTCCAAAACGATCCACAAGGATCGGCTGATCTGGTACGTGAACGTGGTAATCAGATCTACAGCGATCGTGCAAATCTGCAACAGGTTAAAATAGTTTGACCATAAAATCGCGAAAATGTATAATAGCAGTATGTAGTAAATAAACGAGGAGAGCCTGTGATATGAGTAATACTATTAGTGAAAGCCGTACAGTAACACCCAACGAGTGCCGTAGCAGATTGCTTCGTGCATTCAAAGTCCAACGTCCTGTGTTCATCTGGGGGCCACCCGGTGTTGGTAAATCTGAGTTAGTGGCTGGTCTTACCCAAGAACTGGGAGGTCTTACCATTGACCTTCGTCTAGGACAAATGGAGCCCACCGACTTGCGTGGTATTCCTTTCTATAACAAAGATTCCGGTAAAATGGACTGGGCTGAGCCCGTGGACCTGCCTACCCAGGAAATGAGTGAGCAGTATCCTATCATCACCTTGTTCTTGGATGAGATGAACGTGGCGGCTCCGGCAGTACAGGCCGCGGCCTATCAGTTGGTGCTTAACCGTAGACTAGGCAAATATCACTTGCCCAAGAATGTGGTGATCGTTGCCGCAGGTAACCGTGAATCAGACAAAGGTGTCACATTCCGTATGCCCATGCCCTTGGCCAATCGTTTCGTGCATTTGGAAGTACGTGCTGACTACGATAGCTGGAACGAGTGGGCCGTCAAGAATCGTGTACACAAAGACGTGGTAGGTTACATTGGTTTTGCCAAGCAAGACCTGATGGATTTTAACCCAAGATCTGCCAGCCGTGCATTCGCAACACCACGCTCGTGGAGTTTCGTCAGTGAATTCTTGTACGACGAAGATGCCACCGATGCAGAACTGTCGGATTTGATCGCCGGTACCGTGGGCGACGGTCTAGCAGTAAAATTCATGACCCATCGCAAGGTGGCTGGTCAAATGCCTAACCCAAGCGAAATCTTGTCGGGCAAGGTCAAAGAACTCAAGGTCAAAGAAGTATCAGCCATGTATTCGTTGACTGTGGGCATGTGCTATGAATTACAAGATGCCTATGCCAAATTAGGCCGCGAAAAGATAGCAGATTGGCACGCCATGGCTGATCATTTCTTCCGCTTTATGATGGATAACTTTACCACTGAACTCGTGGTCATGGGTGCTAGAGTTGCATTGACCACCTATAACTTGCCGTTGGTTCCCGGCAAGCTCAAGAACTTCGACGAGTTCCATAAACGCTACGGCAAGTATATCATTGCCGCAGGTGGTGGTAAGAACTAAGGTTTGCTGTCACAGGCAGGAGGCAGGATACTCGTCCGTAAGTCCTCCACTCTATCATGAAAATAACCCGATTAGATCGACGTCACAACTGCCATGGGATCATGCAGTACATGGTGCAAGTAGATTATGACACTCCCGGAAGAGACAACAGGATCGAATTGTTCAAGGCATGGAGATCCTGGTGCTGGGAAGTGTTTGGTCCCGGAGCTGAAACCAAGTGGATCGTGGTCAGACCGCAAGATGCAGGACCCAATGGTGAATGTCGCATGGTTTCTACCACACAGTGGGCCTGGCATACTGAGTATGATGAAATGCGTCTGTATTTTCGTGATGATGCAACATTGAGTTCGTTTTTGTTCCAATGGTCATAGGTCCTTTACTAATCGTTGGTATCGTCAGCGTGGCTTCGGTAGAAACCACGGGCAAAGGCCTAGCGGACCATACAATCAGTGCGGTACGTGATCAAGACTGTAAGATAGCAAGAAGCATCCGTGGCGAAGATATTTGCCAGCCCGAACGCAAAAGCACGGTTACAGTAAGCGAACCCACCCGCCCACAGGCTGTATCCACTGTAAAAACCATGGAAGATGTGTTTGCACAAAGGCGAGCTTTGGTTGACCAAAAAATCCCAAAATAGTATAATATATATAATAAAGGAGCGATCACAATGACTACACTAGCAGAAAAAAGCAAACAAGTCACAGAAACCAATCCGCAGGTAGATGCCGCGGCTCGTGAGAAGCTGGTTACAGCACGCATTGGACTGTTGCTCCGTGCCCCATTCTTTGGCAATTTAGCCACTCGTATGAAATTAACCAATGCCGATGGTTGGTGCCCTACTGCGGCCACAGATGGTCGCAACTTCTATTACAATAGTGAGTTCGTCAACAATATGCCACTGAAACAATTGGAATTCTTAGTAGGCCACGAAGTCCTACATGCGGTATATGATCACATGGGACGCCGTGGCAATCGTGATCCCAAACTATGGAACATTGCCGATGACTATTGTGTGAATTGGGACCTGGTGGAACAGCGTATCGGTGACAAGATTCCTATTGCCTTGTACGATGGCAAATATCGTGGTATGAGTGCCGAAGAAGTCTATGATGATCTGTATCAAAATGCCGACAAGATCGACGTCAACGAGCTAATGAAACGCCTGTTGGATGAACACTTGGATGGCGAAGGCGATGCCGACGGCGAAGGTGATGATGGTGACAAACCCGGCAATGGACGCCCCAGACTCAGCAAGGACGAACAAAAACAGATCCGTGACGAGATCAAAGAAGCTGTGCTGGCAGCTGCCAATGCTTCAGGTGCAGGCAATATTCCTGGTGGTGTCAAACGCCTGATCAAGGATCTAACTGAGCCTGTGATGAACTGGCGTGAACTGCTGAATCAACAGATCGAGTCAACCATCAAATCAGACTTTACCTGGCAACGTCCCAGCCGTAGAGGTTGGCACATGGATGCAGTCATGCCCGGCATGTTACCCGGTAACCAGATTGATGTGGTCATTGGTATTGATGCTTCTGGCAGTATCACAGATAACGATCTCAAAATTTTCTTGAGCGAAATCAAAGGTATCATGGAAACCTACGATGAATATCGTATCCATGTGTTGGGTTGGGATACCGAAGTACACAATGCAGAAGTGTTTACATCGGACAATATCGGTAACATCGAAGAGTTTGCTCCTGGTGGTGGCGGTGGTACAGATCCGCACTGTGTATGGTCTTGGTTGGAAGAAAATGATATCCAGCCCAAGAAGCTGATCATGTTCACAGACTTTTGCTTTTTTGGCTGGAGCCCAGAACAGGTTGAGCAGTACTGTGACACAGTATGGATCATCAAAGGCAACAAAGAAGCCCGACCTGAGTTTGGTGTGTATGCTCACTATGAGGATGCCACAAAATGAACGAGAATATACGACGCATAGCCGAGCAAACCAACTTTACCATTGCCGAAAGTCCAATTTGGCGGTTAAAGGTCGAAGAGTTTGCACAGGCCATCGTGAAAGAATGTGCCAACATAGCTCACACAGCCGAACCTTATCAGTCAAGCGATAACATATTAAAACATTTTGGGCTTGAATAAGTTAGTTATTTCCTATCCTCAAGGCAGCGGGGGTACTTGGTTTGCACATCTGATAGACTGCCTGGTAAACGATAACCAGTTCCATCAAAGCCAGACCAACTGGCATGCGGCCAAATTTTCAGCCAGACCGCGTGTAAAAATCTTGGTCAATCACGAGCTGGACGATCCTGATTTTAATCTCAGCGGTGATTGCACTTATAATTTTTGGTGCTATTACTATGTCAAACGATTTGTGTATGATCTGGGTGGTCCCAAACCCGTGATCAATGCTCGGGGTTCGCAACTGCGTCTGGTCAAATGTCCTTATCAAAGCGATACCACGGCCCGGCAAGATTTTGAATGGATGTTCTTACAGGCCCGGTTTATTGCCTCGTATAACTTACACAACCAACGCAACCTTGACTATGCAGATTTAGTACATGCTCCAGATCGGTTCTACAAAACCATCACAGATGTGCTTGACCAACGCGGTATAAATTTTCGCGACGACTACCAATTCTTTTTACAGGCCAAAAACACGTACCTTGACAGTGTGCGTGGACTGCGACAAAATGCCATCAACGTCAATCATCATCACTATCGCATCTGGGAATTGGCCTACATCGATGGTGTGCTGGATCGAGCCCCTGGGTTTGATTATTTTGATCAGTTTGGTTCGCCCGAGATGCAGGCCTGGGTAGATCAGTTTAGGGATCAGGTGCTGGAAGATACCAAAAAGGTTTACCTAAAAATCAATTAATAGTAAAATTAATTTTTAATATCAACAAGCGAGCATGTCATGGAATTCCAAGATCCTTCAAAATTAAAACCCAAGGCTGCCAGAGAGCTGGCCCTGAAATTACAGATGCGTATCCTCAAACTGGAAAACTGTCTGGATGATCTCAGCCGTAGCGTGGAAATAGCACAGTTCACCCACCAGTACAATGTGACTGAAACCTTTGTGCGTGATGCCGAGACCTTGTTAGAGGACCGATTGGTTTTGCCCGAAATCGATCAATCAGGACGCAAGTTTACCTTGATCGAAGGCGATCTCAGCAAGGAAACCATAGAAGAAATCCAGGCCAATGCTAAAGCATAATGAGCCTAATCCCTTGGCTGTGTTTGGCCTAAGAGAATTAGATCACTGTCCACCACACTTTACACGAGTGACTTTTGATCTTAAAACCAAAGAAAAGAATATAACAGATTGGATCTGGTCCAATCTGGAAGGTAGATTTTGGTACGGGGATCTGTATTTCAGGCACGAGGAAACTTTGCAGTTTCAAAAATGTGTGGGATTTGAAGTGCCCGGAGAAGCCAGCATGTTTGCCCTGATCTTAGATCAGATCAACAACTGGGATGGTATAGGCTTCTAAAAAATTTTTTCACGATTCTACTAGGTCGTAAATATATGCATAGTTTATTACGGAGATACTATGTCAGATCAAGTAGAACAATCAGCACCTGTTGAACAGCCACAGGTACAACAAACTCAATTACAACTCAGCGACTTGCTGTTGTGTGCTCAAGCCATACAACTGGCCAGTCAGCGTGGCGCTTTTAGAGCCGAAGAATTCACACAAGTGGGCGGCGTGTTTGATCGCATCACTGCTTTCCTAAAAGAAAGTGGTGCCTTGCAACCAGCTGCATCTGCCAAGCCCAGCAGTGATGAAACAGTGAGCAACACAGCCACTGAATAAAAAGGAAAAACAAAATGATTAAACACGTTGGTAAACACAACAATAAAAGAATCGTGCTTTTATGGCGCCGGGTGCCCAACGAAGGTCATATGGCCTTGGTTACCTACAGCGACACATTGCCACGCTTGTTGCACGACGAAGTAATGAAAGCCTTGGAGAGTCCTATTGGTCAAAATGCCAAAGAATTGTCTGACGTATTATTCCGTACTACCATGGCCGATGGTCGTAATGCTCTCGAAGTATTACACAAAGAAGGTTTTATCAAGAAGGTTCCAACCAGCCAAGTCTTGATTACTCCTACAGCCAAATCTAGTGTGCGTTTAGATGAACTAAACGGTATACTGGATGAAATGGAAAAAGGTGAAGAAGCAATCAAGAAGATGGCCGAGATTGATTCCAACGCTGGCCTACAAACCAAGAAGCGTCGCACCGCAGAAGGTCGTGAAGTTGGTATGCCACCAAACAACGCCAGTGTGAGTCGTACAAATCTTGATGTTGAAGGCACTGACAGTGCAGCAGCATATCTCAAGGGTGCATTAACTGATGGTGATTTGGCCCAGTCTTTGACCAGCCAAGCCGAAGCAATGAAAGCACAAGCCGCTCAGCTACTCGCTGAAGCTAAAAAACTAGAACAAGAAGCTACCAAATTTGCACCAGGTAAAAATGCCACAACCAAAGCCAAGAAAACCTCGACAAGCAAAAAGCAGGCGGCTTAATCTAAGCCGTAAAGATCAATGGGAACGATTACTAAAAGAAGTACACAAGGAACAAGTTCCCATTGGTGTTTTGCGATACATTACTGTTAATTTAAAAGATGGAACTTCGGTAGACGTCAATGTTGCCGAAATGTTAGAAGAAGGCGCAGATCCTGCCTATGTCGAACACAACATCAATACCAAACTAGAAGAACTAGATGATATTATTGCAGATGTTGATTTCCATATAAGTGTGGATAGTGTAGCCAAAGTAATACAACCTTTCACCGACAAACTCTTAAAAAATCTATGATCAATGCCATATTTGCCGTTGACTTCAACGGCGGTATGGGGTTCAATGGCACACTGCCATGGCCTCATAACAAAGAAGACATGACTAACTTTTACAACACCACTGTGAATCAGGTAGTGGTCATGGGCCGACGTACCTGGGATGATCCCAAGATGCCCAAGCCTTTGTCCGATCGTACTGTGTATGTGGCCACCCATAGACCCGTACATCAGGCCGGTGCTATTTCGGGTGATATCGTGCAAGAACTGTTACGCATAGAACAACAACACAGTGACAAACAGATATTTGTCATTGGCGGAACAAAACTGTTAGAAGCAGCCAAGCCCTTGTTGGATCGTGTTTATGTTTCATATTTCCGAGGTGCCTACAGATCTGATGTGCGACTAAATGTAAAAGAATTTTTAGTTGGTTTCAAACCCAGACGTGCCACAGTCAGCCAAGACTTGGTGACCACGTTTACTGTCTACGAATCTATATTCAAACGAAGCCCACTGGAATAAACCAGGAACCAACCGTGCTTGTTATTTTCATAGGTGACACGGATTCTGGTTTAGCCCAACAGGCCAAAAAATCTTATCCCACTGCTGACCTGATCACAGAAAGCAACTGTGATGTGTTGCAGGGTATCTACTATACCAGTCTGGGCGATTTTGCCAATCAAAGAAAACTGTATCGCTTGCTGGATCGGGCCACGGAAATACATTACTGCCCACCTGGCACCTGGTCCGACACTGTCAATGGATCGAGTGTCATGCAGGAATGGACTGAAACCTACATGCTATACTTTTATTTGCAAAAACCTGTGAATGGAATAGACAGTATCTTGTTACCACCCAAGTTAGAAACCTTGCTAGGCGTTCGCCAATCCACTGAGCCACAATTATGGACAGTGGGTAGCACTATCACTCTAGCCAAAAGTCTGGATCAAGAACACACATACAGTCATCAACTGGCACAACTCATGCACAGGCCCGTGAGCGTGATCGCACAGGATTCGGCCAGCATCGAATGGTGTAGTGATCAGGTCTTGCGTGGTCCAATACAATCCAAGGACGTGATTGTTTGGGAACTGGCACAGGCCAACGATGGCCAATTTGTTTCCAGTATATATCAATGCATGCAGGTTTGTCGTAACATGGATGTTGAGTTGGTATTTGTGGGATTGCAAGACAACAATTTGCTTAAATACTTGGCACACTTGCCCAACTACTTGCATCTATACGGACAACATGGACTGTTTTTTGCTGCCTACATAGACAAGGACGATTCAACACTTTGGCCAGGGCCTATCACGCACAAATGGTACGCAGATGAAATTTATAAAAAATTTTTTAACACAACACCTACAAGAACGTAGCACCAACTATTGGAAGCATTTTTTGTTTGCTTTTGGTGCTGGTGTGGTACTGATCCTGGCTGGCCTGGCCAGCATTGTTCATGCCATTGTACCCAGTATCTTGCCCAACTACAGTGAACAGCGTTGCCGAGACCTAATCAACAAAAATGAACTTCAAAATAAGAAATGATTTTGTGCTTCGATATCGAAGACACAGTTATACCTACTCAGAACTCGCACAGGCTGTCAGCTATTGGTTAAATCACATACAGCAGATTCCAGACACCACGCCCATAGGTGTAGCCTATTGCCAGTTGAGCTTTAGTGCCACGGCCTTGATCTTGGCCTTGTATAAAAGCGGTAGAGCTTTCACGCATCTTGGCGGACACAGTCTCAAACTCAATCATGACACCCGTCAAGAATTCAATCTCAGCCATGTGTATGTGGTTGGAGCCACCGAAGAAGATCCACATTTTTATCGCATACCATTTGATTTTACAAGAACCGACGCCTGGCAACATGCCTGGGCCATGAGTCAGTGGCCGGGTCGCGAAGATCTTGTGATACCATTCACCGCCGAACAACAAATAACTTGTTACACAGGTGGTACCACCGGACGACAAAAACCTGTGCGTATGTCAGCAGAGCTAGAAGCTATCAGCATCAAGTTGGCTCAAGACTTGTTTTTTGTTGCCGATGACTATTGTGTTTTTCAACACAGCATGGGTCACCCAGGTGTGCATACCACAGCACTGTTACCTGGCTTGTTTACAGCTAGATGTGTGAGCCTGGCCGACGTGACCACTTGGTCTGAAGAAATACTCCGGGCCACTCATGTGCAGTATTTTTATACCATGTTAAACTTTTTAGATTTGCCGCCTCGGTTAAGAATGATTACCACTGGTGGCAGCATGTTGAAACCTGTGTACTTGGAAACTGTAAAAAGCCAATGCGACTTTGACAACCTGTACGACATCTATGGACTCACAGAATGTTTACCGCCCTTGGCAGTGAGAAAAATACAGGACCCAGCGGACTTGGATCAGCCTTTTGTCTGGGTCAATCACGATTACCAATTTGAAACTGTGGTGGATAAACTCAAAATAACCAGACCCGATGGCATGGTAATCTTACCCGACGATCGCGGAATACGTATCAACAATCAACTGCAATTTTTTGGTAGGAGTTCAGATTCACAACAGGTTCGAGTGCGTGGTCAGCTTACCAGTTTTCAAGAATTCCGACAAGAGTTTGAACAGCAGACCGGCATAGTACAGTATGTGCTACAACAGCACCAGGGCAGTCCACGACTACTGGCCCTGGATCAAGATCGAGCACAAGTGGAACAGTTTGTGTTAGACTGCCAAGTAGAATTGGATGTTGAATATTTTGATAGACTAAACACTAGTGGCGGTATCAAAAATATAGTATAATCTAATTATGAAAATATTAGTCACCGGCGGAGTAGGATTCATTGGACACAACGTGGTAGCACGTTTTGAAAGTCTTGGACATGAAGTATGTGTGCTGGATAACTTTACCAACTATGGCATAGTTGCCGAATCCGAGATGAATCGCCTGCACCAGGAACGTCTCAACCATATCCAAACTACTAGCATACACGCCTGCGATATAAGAAACTATTCGGCGCTGAGAGCTGTGTTTGAAGAATGCAGACCTGATGTGGTGGTACACTGTGCAGCATTTCCACGTGCCAAGGCTGTGGATGAGAATCCTCAAGAAGGTGCCAGTGTGCTCAGCACAGGTCTTATAAATCTCTTGCGTTGCAGTACCATCCAAGGTGTGCGTAGATTTGTGTATGTGAGCTCCAGCATGGTCTATGGCGATTTTAATTACATGGGCTACGAAGACATGCGATGTAATCCCAAAGGCATATATGGTATCTTAAAATATGCCGGCGAAGCTCTTACCCGCGATCACTGTGACCGAGAAGGCATAGATTATGTGATACTCAGGCCCAGTGCTGTGTATGGGCCACGTGATGTGTTGGATCGTGTGGTCAGTAGGTTCTTGTTTGCGGCCATGACCAATCAAGAACTCACAGTGGCCGGTGCCAATGAAGTGCTAGACTTTACCTATGTGGATGACGCTGTAGATGGTATCGTACGAGCCACAGTGGCATTCAACAGCAGTGGTCGCATATACAATATCACACGTGGCCATGGACGCACCTTGTTAGAAGCCGCAGAGTTGGCTGTGAGCATAGCTGGCGGTGGCCGGATACGAATCACAGATGCCAATCCCAGATTCCCCAGCAGAGGTACATTAAGTAACTTACAGGCTGGTCAGGATTTTGGTTATCGGGGCAACGTAGACATAGAACAAGGTTTCAGAACATATTATGACTGGTTACAAAATACCGTTCTTTGGAATACAAAGACAGTATAAAAATCTCAGAGAAGAACTCATGCACGCCACAGATGGTGTGTACACCAGCGGCAATGTGTTAGACGGTCCTTACACAGATCGTTTTGAAAAAAGCATAGCCCGGCGTTGCCAGCGACAGTATGCCGTGGCTGTCAACAGCGGTACACAGGCCTTGGTATTTGCTCAGCAGGCTCTAAACATACAAGGTCGTGTGATGATTCCAGCTGTGAGTTTTGTGGCTACCTTGAACAGTGTGATATCCTGCAACAATGAACCGGTATTCTGCGACATAGACGAACGAGGATTGATGGATCTAGAGACAATCGACTACGCACTGGATGGTAACGTAAATGCGGTCATGTATGTGAACTTGCTGGGCAACATTTTAGACTATCACAAACTGGTAAACATAGCCAAGTTTTTCAATCAAGAAGTAAGGATCATTGAAGATGCTGCACAGAGTTTTGGAGCAACTTACAACAATATTCCGTCAGGCAAACTGGGTGACATCAGTGTGCTGAGTTTTGATCCCACCAAGAATCTAAACAACTACGGTTCAGGTGGCATGCTACTGACCGACGATTATGATGCGTATCAGATGTGCCTGAATCTGCGTGACAATGGAAAAATACTCAGGCATGATTATGCTGGCACCAACAGCAAAATGAGCGAAGCTGACTGTGCCCAGATGTTGGTAAAACTAAACTACTTTGATGCCTGGCAACAGCGTAGGAAAGAGATAGCCGAATACTATACCAATAGTTTAATGAATTATATCGACGTGGTCCTGCCCGGCGAAGGTGTGGAACATGCCTGGCAAAAATTTGTGGTCTTGGTAACGAGTCGAGATACTCTACGAGGTTATCTCAGCACCAAAGGCATAGAAACACGCATACATTACGACACAGCCTTGTTTGAGCACCCAGTGGGTTGGAACTATATCAACTATGCCAAAGATCTCATGCGTGGTGCCAGTGCCTGGGCCAAAGAAAGTCTCAGCTTGCCGATTTATCCTGAGCTTACCGACAGTGAAATAGAATACATCGTAGAAAACATCACCGACTATCTGCGTTGAATCTCTCAAGTAACCAAGCCCAATCATAACTTAGTCGTAACTTTTCATAATCACCATCGACCTGATTGTAGTATCTTACAGCGTCATTGGCTCCACGCAAACTATATTCTGCATGATTACCCTGAGCTTCTGTGCACCAAGTGGCTAGTCTATGACCAGTTTCCAAGGTGGGCTTTGTCATCATAAAGTGTTTGAGTTTGAGTGCTTCTCTAAATGCTGTGCGCCAGGTCATCCAAGCATCTTGATTGAAGTGTGCTGTACCAGATAACATGGGCACGCTTTCATGTGGTTGGCTGAGTGTAAAATCTAAGCCCGGATCGGTGTTGGTCAAGACCAATTTTTTATTGTAAGCGATCATGCCCATGTGACCATACTCCAGGCCGTTGACAGGATTATGAGCATTAAAAATATAGTGTTTGGGTCCTTGCCAATAATCAGGCATCCAATACCAATCAAATTCTGGGAGTACTTGTAATTTGGCAAATACCAAAAAGAACCAGGGGGTATCTGCGGCACGTGCAGCCGCTTGATAGGCCTGAGTGCGTCCATTTATACCACGTATCCATTTTATATCACGTCCAGTGGCCAATTGGGTGTGCTCGTACCAACGCTGTTCATCGGGCTCGCCGTTGCTGATATAGATCACATCTAGATATTGCTGGCCTCTATAAGCGTCGTTTATCAGGTGTTTCGACTCCTCAAGGTAGGGGTAATCATAGATTTGTGTGCGTAAATCTGCCTTGATATCTCGAGGTACTAACGCAGTAGCACCTGAGCGACTAGCACGTAAAACCACACGGTCTTTGGCTGTCCATAAACACACGCTGTCACCAAAATACAGATCGGGTTGATTGGTAAACATCACATAAGGAGTTTGGAAATTGTAGTTTTGGATTTCAGTGATTAAGTTGTCTGAATCATATCTGTGCGTGGGTGTTTCGAATCTAAACACAGTTTGGTCATCACAGTAGTTGATCACATTGAACCAATCCAACAATTCCAAATCATACATCTGATTGGTAAAACTAGGCACGTGAATATAAAAGGTGTCACCACGTGACTGATTGCCCGATGCAAAGCAGTGTATCATTTCACGCTGGTGTGGTTCTGGGTGCCAGGTAAAGTCAAAGGGTCGGTAGTCACAGATGCTGCTGATTATCCACACAAACTCTGTAGTGGCCAGATTCATGATACGCTTGAACACATTGAGATGGCTGTCCACATACCTGGTACGCACTATGTTGGGGTACAGTTGTTGTAATCGACGGAACTGTTCGTCGCTGTGCGGATTTAGAAAATCCATGTAGAATATCTGTGTGGCACCAGTGCGTATGCGTTGATTGGCCATGTACTTGATGCCGGCTGTGCCGGGATACACTGGGCCGCCATCACGTTGCCACTGTGTGCCAAAATGGTATTCATAGTCAGGTTCAATTTCGTCTGGGTGCCAGCTGTAGTCAAAATCGCTGTCATCTATGTTGTCGGGTATGTGCCATAGATCTCGATTGGGTCGACGCTGAACCTGCTGTTCGGTTCTAAAATGCCATTGGCGTTGCGCCACTGTAGCAGGATTCACATAGTACACTCCGCCATTGCGTTGCCACTGGCTGGGGAACACATGCACATGATCAGCTTCCCAGGGAGCTGGCCGCCAATCAAAATCAAAATTTGAGTAGTCATTGTCCCCATAAATATACCAGCACGGGCCAGTTCTCGACAGCTGGGCCGCTTGATCAATCGAGTCAGCAGGACGCTCAAACTCAAACAAGTTTGGTCGTGGTCCCCAATAAAAAACATCAATCATGTATAACCTTGCCGATCATTACGAAAACATATACCACTACTTACAGACTATTATAACAGATCCCAGGGTCGTATATCTACACCCTTTTGGTAGCACTCGTCCAGAAAACATAGAAATGCTACGTGATGACGTAGATCCGCCCTGGCGCCGTGGTCCTGTGTTTATATTTTATGATCAAGAGCCCTTGAACTTTGAATACAATCAACCCTTGTTCGATCACATACGCCAGGATCTAAAAGGACCATTTGTGTTGATCAATACCGAACGTGACAGCGAAGAAAAAACTCGAATCTGTGAACACAATGGGTTTGCCCATCTGGACTATTTTTTCCATATCTTTGCTGCGGCAGACTGGTATCGTGGACATAGATTTTTACCAAGACTACAGTTGCCAGAACAACGTCGTATACGTCGACCGTATATCACATTCAATCGCCTGACCAGCAATGAACGCATGTATCGATCACTGTTTGTTAATTCGTTGCATGAACACGATCTGTTGAAAAAAGGTCATGTCAGTTTCAGCATAAACTGTCCCGACGGTGGTTACTTTGGGGACAGTCTTAGACAAGCACAACAACACTACAATCTAGATCCAGCACGAGTTGAAACTGTGATAAAAAATCTTGATCAGCTGGGCGAGCTACGCATCGACTATCGCGGTGAACACATACCCAATCAAAGCATGTTGCTGAGTCCACTGCCGGCCCTGATGGAAAGTTTTTTATTTGTGGTCACTGAAACTTGCTTTTGGCAACGTAAAACTCATTTAACAGAAAAAATATTCAAACCCATTGTGTTGCGTATGCCGTTTGTGTTACTGGGTTGTGCCAACAACTTGGAATATCTACGCAGTTACGGATTCCGGACTTTTGGAGATTTCTGGAATGAAGACTACGATCAGATTGAAGATCCCTTACAACGACTAGAAGCAGTCACTGGCATTATCAAAGATGTGTGTGACCAGTCACCTGCAGAACTACAGAAAATGTTGTCAGCTATGAGTCCGATCCTTGAACACAATTATCAACATTTCTGTGACCCAGCGTTTGTAAACCGAGAATGGGCACACCTTAAAACATCTCTTGAGAATATCGTGCAGTTTTATCAATTCCGTCCTCCTTATCGACTAGACACACGCACTGGTCAGGCCATACCTATCTAATCACAGCACGATCGTCAGTGATGGTCATATAACCGTAGCAACACACGTTCCATTTTTCTTGACCATGTTCCACAGTGACTTCATCAAAGGTAGGTGCAGTTACTTTAAAACTGCGTACCAGATGTTCCTGACCATTTTCAAACACACGCCAAACTAGACCTGTGCCATTGTGTTGTGTGTTAAATCTAATGTGATACTTGTTCACTTTAGACCCATCTCTTTTCTAATTTTGGTAGCACTGATAGAGTGTGTGGCTTCATCAAACGTTTCCTGTTCAATTTTATAACCCACATCACGACCGTAGGTGATATTAACAATGTTAGGCACTACTTGTATCACATACTGTCCTTGATACAAGGGATCCAGATCTCTACGGATATAACCAGTGACCTGTTCAATGGCAAACGGATTTGAACCTTGCCAGCCCTGACAATCACGGATCATGATACACACTTGTCCTGTTTTGGCAATGGCACGTTCAAACAAGGCACGATGTCCAGCGTGCCAGGGTTGCCAACGACCCAGCATCTGCACAGTTTCTTTCTGCCAATCAAATCTGGGTCTGCGTCTGTTTTCTATGATATGCGAACCTATGAATTCGGCCCACTTGTCTGCATCTTTTTCTGTGATGCGGAAATCATACACTTCAGGTGGCACAAACATTTGGTTGGTATCTTCAAATCTGCCAGCGTCAATGGTATCCATCCATATGGTCCAGTCGGCTTTGAAATTATTACGCATTTCTACCAAGGGTGCCACAAAGTCGCAGATCACATAATCGGTATTGGTTGACAAAGCAAACTCCAGCATACGCAGACTCTGACGTATGCGTCCTTCTTTGGAGAAATCCCAGTCGTTGTACTTGCGACGCACATCGTCAGCATTGAACCAGGTCACTGTGGCATTGAACCCACCAATGGGCATCATTTCTGCCATGCCTAGCTTTTGTGAAACACCATGTTTCTCTAAATACTGTTTAAGTGCCTGTGCCATGTAGGTTTTGCCTGAGCCTGGCAAGCCCATGATCAATATACGCTGTGTCATTGTTTACCTTCAAAAAAATTCTGCATGTGTCCTTCACGGCTGATATCATTGGTCACACAATGTATGCCGCAGTCCCAGAAATACTTGTGGCGGAAAGGTACCACATGTACTTCAATGCCGTACTTGGCACAAGCAGCTTCCACTCTGTCATTGTGTGCAGATACCACAACGTTTTTGGGATCTACTATCAGCATGTTGACATCAAACACTGTTTCTGAAACTTGGCCTACCCATTCGTCAAAGTAGTAGTCTACCATGTCTATCAAGTTTTTGTCTTGTTCAAAGCCCGGCAAGAACCAACGACCTTTGACGTGTTTCATGCTGAACTGGAACTGTTTCATGTGAGCATAGTCACTGGGTGGCAAATACACCACTTCCCAGTCCGGGAAGGTGTCAGCGTAAGTGGGTATGTCACGCAGGCTGATGATCAGGCCTGGTGTCACAGGACAATAAGTAGCATCACCGTGCCCACCAGCATTGACCACACGATTTTCTGTGCGTGGAAATAGTTGGTTGACCTGATCCAATATGGCCTGTTTGTCATCATGATAGGTCTGTGTGGCAAAATACAAGTTTTTACCAATGCGACTCACAAAACAACCATTGATGAAATCCAATTCTGTTTCTACTATTTCATTGCCCTGACTGCGTATGTCATCAAACACATGTGTGTAAAAATTCAGCTTGGCATCCAGCTGTGCCTGATCTTGCCGTTTGAATTTTTCAAATTCGGTCAACATGGGAGCATGGGTATCTTCACGCATCTCTGCCAGGAAGTCTGTGGGTCTCACAAAATCAGGCCAGTGTGGCAATTTGTAATTGCGATAAAACACTGACCATGCATGGCTGGCATTGGGCACAGTGGGCACCCAAAAACGATCTTCAATCATGAGAAAGTAGTCACGTGGTGCCGTGGGCGGTTGCACCCATTTGCCCTCTACCAGCAACTCATCTAAATCTGCAGGAAACTCAGGACGATGTATTTGTACACCAAAACGATTCTGCAACAGGCGGATGAGATTCTGATAATCTTCTTCGGTTTCTTCGGCCATGGTTTCAAAAATACCACGTGTGCGAGGATTGTTAATTATTTTGTAAAACTCAGGTGGATATGTGCGGCCCACTAAACAGACTTTTAGTGGATCCCAATGTTGATATACTGAATACATGTTGGATTCCTAATAGATAATATATTTAACTGCTATTTTACTGTGACTGTAATTCTATGATCAAGCATGCTGCCGGTATCGGCAGTGGTTGGGCACTGCTGACACATGGGATGAGGCCTACCAAAATTATTCACAAATGCCCTTAGCTCTCGATCGGAACAACCAATGTCTAGTCCATGCCCTAGATAAGGTTCCCATTGCTCTATGTTGGGATTACCAAATCTCTCCAGCAGTTCGGGCATGAGTGCCACAGTGCCACATTTGAACAACTGCCCGCGATACAACAAAGGGCAACGTTTTTGTACACATCGCTGGAATGCTTCCACTGGATCGTTGTCGTGCGGTGCCATGTTTTCATAGGTATTTTTGAATGTTTTCAAGAACTGTGTGGGACGTGCCACTTGAAACTTGCATTCGCGTTCACGACCCCAACGGTCAATGCCAAATTCATTTACCGGAGTCCAATGCCAGGTTTGGAAAATACGCTGTATCACACTGTCTACTTCGGCATTGTTCATATGGTAACTGATCTTTAGCACGTTGTTGCCCATTTCCTGTAACAGCTCAACCACGTCCCAGTGTTTTTGTAATAAAAGTCCATTGGTAATAAAACGTATCTGTGCATCAGGTAACAGTTCACGTATGCCTGTCAGCCAGTTTTTTATATCCGGGTTGATCAAAGGTTCACCGCCCATGATGCCAATGGCTTCAATCTGTAATCGTTTGGCCCAGGGCTCTAGCTCTTTGCGTGCTTCAGCCCAGGTGGTATATCCTTGATACGGTAGATCGCTGAAGGTGGTACAGCCCTGACAACTCAGGTTGCAGGTCCTGATAACCATGACTTCTAAGAATTCTAAACTGGGTTTCATTGTATGATTTGTAATATGTGTTCCAGACTGCGATGATTGACTGCTTCGGCACGCTGATAAAATTCTCCGCTCATGACATGGTGTTTGTTGTGCAGACAACTTTCTCGGGTCTGTTCGTACAGGTCCTGTGCCGACATAGTACCTATGTGTTCCAGTACTCCAGCAAACCCCAACAGTCTATCATAGTCTTGTGGTACGCTATCGTACCCAAGATTCAGGCCATAATCAAATTTAAAACCCAATTCTGTCAGGCTGTCGTACACATCAAACTGGCCATTGTTTAACAGTGCTGTTTCTCCCATGATGCACTTGATGGTTTTTTCTGTCAATACCGGCCCAGGATTGATATGTGTGTGCTGTTGGCTGTAAGCAAAACTTTCGTTGTTGATGTTTGCCGCACAGTCGGTATAGGCTGGATGTTGGAAATCATAACTCTGATAACGCAAATCTATGTCATTGTTAATTTCATATGTGCGGTTGTAAAATTTTTCAAAATACACGTCCAGGTAAGGTTGTAATCCAGGATGGTCGATTTGGAAATCGTTTACGTTTTTTTTCTGTATATTGTTGTGTAGGCTAAACAAGGAATTTTCAATTCCTATGTGTTTGGCTACTGCGGCCAAGGCCAGGATTTTATTTTCTGTTTGTCTGTGAGTCAAAATACTGACTTTGTGCTGTATGCGTTTCCTGACCTGGCAATCAAAATCTCTGCGGCAACCTTCAAATTCGTAGTGCCATTCTATTCCAGGTAAGGCCACAACATTTGGTATGCGATCAAACACTCCGTAGTGTCGGTACTGGCACATCCAAAAAATCGTGCCCTGTACTCGCTGAGCTTGACGAACCACCCAGTCAACATTTGCTCCTTCAGTTTTAACAAAGTAGTAGGGATATTCAACAGGTAAATCCTTTCTATCACAGTTGTGCCAATCCACACTGGCAAAAAACATATTGTAGCCAATCAATTCGCGTAGGAAATCCCAACCTTGAAAGTTAGTGGTATCACTTAATGGTTCCCATTTACGCAACAGGTAATATTTTTTAGGATTGCGCCAACTCATCAGCTGTGTACCCTGACACCGTATTCACGTTCAAACCGATCAGCATCAGCTCTATCATTGACCATGGGTTCACCACGTATGTTTAAACTGGTGTTCAACAACATGGGACACCCAGTCATCACATACCATTTTTCTAGGAGTTGTCTAATGCCCGAGCCATTATTGTCAACAGTCTGTACTCGGCTAGTACCATCCACATGAACAACAGCAGGAAAAGCGTCAGGCTGGCGGCAACGAGCGACTGACTGCATATAAGGACTGCCAGTGAAACCCCGGGGCATATCAAAAAATTCATCAGCATACTCTGCCAGGATAACCGGCGCAAATGGTCTAAACTTCTGTCTGCGTTTGATTTCATTGACACGATCTTTTATATCATTTCCTCGTGGGTCTGCGAGGAGGCTTCGGTTCCCAAGGGCACGAGGTCCAAACTCGGCTCGTCCGGAAGCAACTCCAACGATTTTATCGTAGAGTAAACTATCAAGGACGGCATTGACAGGGTAACTTCCGCCAATCTCATGACCATGGTATGCGTGTTCAAACCGGATTGGGCCACCGTGGGCCAGTGCGGCAGCACCGAGACTGCCACCAGCGTCACCAGGACAAGGCATGATCCAAATGTTTTCAAAATATTCACCAAGATTGCGATTAGCTAAACAATTAAGGGCAACACCGCCCATGTAAACCAAATTGCGGCTCCAGCCAAAATTTTTGGCTCGACGCATAACATTATATATCAAATTTTCACATAAACTCTGTGCAGAGCTGGCTATGTCATTCTCCAGGTGCTTGGCTAAAAATGCTTCGTCCACGCCCAGATGCAGATTTTGCCTAAAAGTCACAGACCACTCGTTGTCTACCAAAGCATCCTTCATGAGTGCAGTGGCATTGGGTCGACCATAGGCACTCATACCCATGAGTATATACTCATCTTCGTTGGGTCGCAAGCCTACTCTTGCAGTCATGGCACTGTACATAAGGCCAATGCTGTGCGGATAACCCTGGCGCCATAGCAGTTTATATTTTGCCCGACCGTTGACATATTCTGCACCAAAAATGCTGATGGTGTCAAGTTCGCCAATGGCATCAATCACAACCACAGTGGCACGATCAAATGTGCTGGTTTGGAATCCTGCAGCCGCATGGCTGAGATGATGCGGGTAACTGACTTCGCGTGGTGCTGGATAGCGATACCAGTCTCCCAGGTACTTTCGTAGGGCACCTCTAGTGGTCCAAGGCCCCAGCTGTCTTTGCCCAGAATATAACTGCTGTAGATTGTGCATCCAAGGACGCTCATAAAAGGCCACTGTGTCATACTCCCACTCACACAGCTCTCGAAGCAGATCGGGGTGCAGGCCGGAGTCATTCTTTATCTTGCTGTAGCGTTCTGAATGCCCAGCAAACAAGATTTCTCCTGACGGTGAAATTACTGTGGCCGCGGCATCATGGAAGCCAGCCGAGATTCCTAATATGTTCATTGACATGTTTTGCTATGCGTTCGTGTCCTAATTCCAGCGGATGTCCGCCTGGGCCTTTGGGACAATCTCCCATCCATTCTACTATACTGCCCGATAACCAATTGCCTGTGATGGTGTCAGGTACATCAAAGGTTCTAATAAAAACATAGGGTATAGACTTACTTTTTAAGTAAGCATCTAACAGCACCACCTGTGTGTGAAATTTTGTTTTGGCCCAGGTTTCGTCCCAATCTAAAAATACATAATCACAAATTGATCCATATTTTCTATGGCTGTGCGGAGTCAGGTGTTGTCCATTGACTTCTATCCTGTTTGGTGTGGTCCATGCAATTATAGCATACTCCACGGCTAGCAAACAGGCTTCTACTGCGTTCACTGTGGTTCTCACAATGGCATCATTGCTGTATCCGGATTCAGCTATGTTTACTGTGTTGGCAATTAGGTTGGGCCAGGCAATGGAACTTTCTTCACCATAGGTAAAGCTGTCCCCGTTAACTAAAATCATTTATAGATAAAAGGATCTCTTTTACGAAGTTCTTTTAACTTCTTACGATAACGTATTTCTAGTTTAATTCTGTTATATATGTTTTTTAACCAGTTCATTGAATTTCTCCTGCATCAGCTTGGCGGCCGCTTCGTGTGCTTGTTCCAACGGATGTGTTGTTCCTATAGGGTATTTATTTTCCACAGCCCATTGGTAAAAACCTCTTGGCTGTTCTGTTTGATTGGCGCCGGATCCTGCAGGAAACCAAAACCACCGATCCATGTCTATCTGTTTGACCAAAGACTTTATGCTGGCGTCAGCCGTGGCCACAGTATGATTAAACCATATGCTGTTGTCGGCACAGGTAAACAGGTAAGGTATGTGGTTCAATTTTAAATAGTTCTGCAAATAAACTACTTCTTTGAGACTGGCATAAACTTCCCAATATTCTGTTCCGCCCACGTTGCGATAAAAATTACGAGCAAAATCACTGAGTCCTAACTTTTGAGCACGTTCAATGTTTTTTTTATGCTCTTGATATATGCCTTCGTTGTCATTGACAAATTCCTCTTTGATTATTTCGATGTCATTGACTTCAGTCCAGGCAGTTATGGTGTACCAGGGACCTGTGCGTTGTCCTGTATCGTAGGCAAATCTAAATTCGTAACGTCCAGGAAAAGTCCAACTTACAACGACTCCTAGTTTTTCTTTTTTTAAGTTTTCACAATAATCAATCACACGACGTGCTATGGCATCGTTGCCAGCGCCAGGCCATGCACTGCAAATATAGGTGCCGCCCTCGGCCAACAAGGCTGGAAATGTGCTGGCGCTTTCCATGCCTTGGCAATCGGCCAGCTCACTACCGTAGACAAAACTATCACCCCCGGCTACTATAATCATATCCGGCTTTCATGGTTTCAATTTGACGCTCAATGTAGTCTGTGTCTGACCAACAATAATCATATGTACAGCTCACACCATCCACTTCGATTTGATAGATGTCTAAATGGTTGCCCAAGATTTCCCAGATCTGATCAGCACGGGCTGTGCCAAAACTCTGTCTCAGTTCAACCTGACCCAAGGGCAAGTATCCCAAGCTCAATCCGGCGTCTGCAGGATCACGACCATTGCTGATCAGCCACTCACGGAAACGTGCTTGTTCTGCTGTGTGCCAGGGTTGGGCACCACCCAAGACCACATCATTGCCCCACTCCACATCAAACTCACCTGAGTAGTATTTGAGTTCAGTGATGGCTTCACACACTGTTGCTGTGAGTTCAGGAGCCCCTTCATCACGGAACACTTCAAACAAGGTCTTGCCAATCTGTGTCCAGTGCATGTACACTCCTCCTAACACACGATCATAACCATTGGTCAAGAAACCTTGTCTATGTCTGTCATTGAGATCATATCGCTGTGCCTGCAAGAATGTGGTAATCTGGCTGGGTCGTACCCAGTAAGGATCTGTTTGAAATTTGCGTTGGCTCAGTATGAGATTTTCCATTTCATGACAGATGTTGTTCAGTTGCCTGATAGCATACTTGGTTCTGTGGTCAGCACGTCGATAGTAATCACTGAGATTCCATACAGTGCCTTGCAGATGTTCAAAATGATTGTGCAGGCGATTCATGACCTCATGATTTATGCCGTTGGCAGCATAGTCATGTCCTACCACTGTGGCAGGAGTAAATGTGTCGTTGATCTGATAGTCCGGAAACGAGTCATTGATGACTTCGATATGGTCAGCCAATTCTGCACACAGGTAATTCAAATTCCTTGCCGTGTGCGGAAAGCCCATGAAACAAAAATTCTTTTCCAGTTGACGACCCGACTGTAATTCTTGTTTGAGAGCCAGGATCCAATCCTGTGCCAGTTCTGAGTCGTTGGCGGTGATGGTATAGTCTACTTCATCGTAGATGTTTAAGGGGTTGCGTAGGACTACTCGGATCATCACATCATGGGATAAACTGGAGGATCCTTGTCGTCATCTTTTCCTTCAAATAGATCGGGCCACCATTGGTTGACAATGACGACTGCAAAGAAAAAGAATATAAGGAATCCCAGGTACAGCAACAAATATGCTTCTATGTTTTGATTTATCATATGTTATTCCACCATTCTAATGCCTGTGGTCTCAGGCTCATTATATCTTTAAATGTATATGTATCACCGCGGATTTGTTCTAGTTGTAAAATACGAGCTTTGCCACGACGTAGACCTGCTTGGTAGGTGTCAGGCCAGGATTCAGCAAAAGTGGGTCTAGTTTTAAGTTGGAGCAAGATGTCCCTTAGGGAGCCTTTTACAGGGACCGCACCCTGGGGACTGCTATCCAATATTTCATCTATCCAGGGATCTAGTATGTCCCGGGGTAGTGCCAAAGGGCTCATGATAATGTCCGGCGTAAAACTAAACACCACCTTTGCTAATACATCTACACCTAGTTCTTGGGCAAGGTTTTGGATCGCTTGTACTTCAAAGAGTCCTGGTGTAGTAAGAGTGAAATCCAAACGGATTTGGCGGCTGTGACTGTGGTATGTAATTCCTTGGCGGATGTTCGCAAGCCATTTATCAAAATCAAGACCTGATCGAATATACTCTCCAATTCGGCCTGTGCCGTCGATGCTTGCACAGATTTGCCAATCACGAAGCCGAGATAAAATATCCCTAAACAAATTAACGCCTCTATAATCAATACGACTAAGATTTGTGTTGTATCTAGCGTAAACATTTGGTCCATCCCCTAACTCTATGATCCTGCTCATGTATCTCCAATGTTGTTCGTACATGAGTGGCTCACCACCAACCCAGTAGACTTCCTCGACACGATGCTGTTCCACGGCTTCGGCAAACTCTTGCTCTATCTGGGTTGTTTGAAACTGTTCAATCTGTTGTTTGACCTCAGGAAGCATCCAGGTGTTCTTGGGATTGCTCCAATCGATCATGTTGTTTTGCCGTTGCTCGCTTTCCCAAGCACTGGATAACATGTCTCCACACATACGACATTTGAAGTTGCAAAGATTACTGAATCTGTAATCCCAACTCACAGGCCGCATTGTGGTACGACCTGTGGCGTCTGTGTTTTCTACTGCTTGTATGTACTTATGGCCAAACAGGCTGTTAAAATAACTGCGGTAAACGTCTGTGTTCAATAGTTTGTCGTTGCACACTTCGCACTCGGGCAAGACCTCACCGGCCATCATCCTACGACGCACACTACGCATGTGATCACTGTTCCAGTGTTCATCTAACGTGATAGGAATGTAACGTCCTGTGCCAGCGGCTGTGTCGATGTACTGCTCAAAATTTTGTGCAGGTTCACGGCTGGCGCAACACATACGCCGCTCAGTCTGCGGACTCAGGTATGTGTGAGTCCATGGTGCCATGCACAATGTTTCTGGTCTATTCATATCCCATGGCCCGGGCTATTTCTGGATGCGTGTGTGCAAAGTTTTGTCGGCGATAGGCATCAGTCTGTTGCATTTTCAGTAAAAACTCTGCACCGTCACTGCCGGGTCCGGCTTTGATAAAATTGATCACGCTGTCAATCTCACGCTGATATGAGGGTCTGGTCCAAAAAGTTGTTTGCAGTTTGTTGATGACCAGGTCCTGTGCCTGTGCAGTCATGTGCTGTATGCTCATATGATCGGGGCTGTGCATCATGTTAAAGTACACGCTGCCAAACGGTTTGGTGTCTGCCCAGGTCAAGAGTTCATCCAGGTAGTAGACATTTTGCACATTGATAGTGAAACAAAGCTGTGTGGTCACGTTGGGATACATGAGTTGTAGACCATGTACGCTGTCAATTATTTTGTTGGCCTGGTTCCAGTCAGCTCCATAACGTTCGTATTCAAAGCGAGCACCCACGTTGTCTATGCTGAATGCTATGTCCACTCGGCCCAGTCGGGGGATCAAGGGCACCAAGCGTGTGGCTGGTTGTGTGGCATTGGTGTTGTAGTGTATGTCTATGTGATCACCGTGACCGTTGGCCACAGCAAATTCCAGCAGGTCAAAGTGTTCTTCTATCAGCCAGGGTTCACCGCCGGTGAATTCCATGTAGCGTATGCTGGGCAGCAAGGTTTGTACGTTATCCCAAAATGTTTTTGTTTTTCTTGGCCACTGTCCTTGCTTCAACCAGGTGTAGGCTATGTGTTGTTTCTTGTCGACGCCGGGCATGTAGGCCAGTTCTTCTTCGGCCCATTTACTACTAGACCACGATCCACAGATACGGCATTTTAAATTACAGATATTGCCTAATTTTAGATCCAAGAACCACAGCTGATCAGGATCGTCGTTGGCCCAATCTACCTGCTGATACAATTCTTTCAATCGCACCTGACTGTGTATGCGTTTACTGTCACGTCCGGCTGCTTCTTCTTGCCAACAACGATTGCACGTGGCAGGCTTTTCACCTCGACGGAATTGCCGGCGTAGGTCTTGCATGTACTCGCTGTGATAAGCTGACTCCAAGGTATCTGTGTTTAGGTCATACTTACGACCAGTGGCGTCGGTGATTTCTTCATGTGCCATACAGCAAGGACGCACGGTACCCATGGGACTGGCTTCCACACTGATCCAGGGTAACATGCAGATTGACTCAGGCAGATTCATGTAGTTCCTTGAATTCAGGGAAAGTCTCCCAAAAGTTTTCTTCTCTGATTGCATCCAACTTGGCACACTCTTCAACAAATCGAGGCCAATGCTTGGTACCATCGCTGTTACGCATGAGGCTCAATAAACTTTGATAACCTGTGGTAGCACGTCGCAGGGTATCCTGCGGTTCCAACCACTCAATGTGACGTTCATAGGCTGGGTATATCACACGCTGTCGAAACTCTTCAGGAAATATGTCAATGCGATACCATTCAGGACTTTGACAGATGTTTATGTTCCAATCCTTGGCCTGTATCAGACCCAGGCGTGTCCATTCGCGATGAAAGTCCAACACATGTAACACATTCATTGAACTGACTGTAGAACTCACATAAAAATCCACATGTGGTACTTCGGTCATCATGCGTTCGCGATTCTCCACTGTTTGACGCCAGTTGGCACCTTTGCGTATCAGTTCAGCTTGTGGACCCATGCCATCCAGGCTGGCACCCACACTGACATTCTTAAAATGCCGCCAGTATTCGAACACATGCTTGTCTTTGAAACGCATTTCGCTGAAGTTTGTATTATACTGCAAGCGGATATCTGTCTTGCCTGCCGCAATTAATTTCTCTAACAGGTAGTAGTGCTCTTTCATGATCAAGGGCTCGCCACCGGCAAAGTACACTTGTTCTAGGTGCGGGATATGTTCTTGCATTTGTTCCAGCATGCCATCTTCTGTTCCTGTAGCATATTCCACTCGTGCCATGTCGCGATTAAGAACATCGGGAACACGGTTATATAACTTGACATGATCGTTGTACCAGTTACTGCTGAAAATAGGACCGCAGGAACGACAGCGGAAATTGCAGAGATTGCTAAAACGCACATCCCAATAACGAATCTTGAATTCTTCATGTGTGCCATCGGCCTGTGTCGCATCAACTTCTCCAATCAGGTGTCCATAGTTACGATTGCTATCATTACGCATGCTGAACGCACCGTGACGTTCTTGTTCATAGCATTTGGTACACTCTACACAAGGCTGATCTGCCAGCATGTTTGCTCGCATGGTCTTGTACCGGTCTTGGTTCCAGACTTCTCGCATGGTATTCTTACGTAGGTCTCCTAGGGGATGCCAGTAGTCGCTTAGGCAACACGGATACACACGACCATCAGGAAACGCATGCATGTGGACCCAAGGCAACATACAGAAAGTTTCACTTTGGGTTAGGCGGCGCCATTGCTGTTCTGTGAGTTCAGTGCGTTCGATGAAATAAGGAGCTCGGGCATTGTAGTCGTAGCCCTTGTTGTAAAATTCTTTGCTCATAGTTGTTGATACCAGTCAGCCAAAGCCGGAAATGTTTCGACAAAATTCTTGCCACGACGCTGATCATACTGTGTGTAAAACTTTTTGAAATCTTGCTGTAGTACTGCCTGTTCGGCGGCACCTGCATGCGGTGTTTTTACTACGTCTAAATAATCAATCAATCTTTGTAGTTGATTGAGTTCAAACTCATGCAACAATGCGTTGTTTTTGTTTGCGTCAAACCACTGTTGTAAATTTTGTCGATATTGGGTGCGTATATGATCTGGCAAGACCAAGGCACTTTGAAAACTGGGGAATCTCAATATATTTAACGAAAATGTGGGAAAGTCTTTGCCGGCTAGAGTTTTTAATTCCAGACACTGATCAAGAAATTCAGGTAGGCTATCCAGGCACAAGGCATTGATGGTACACATCATATGGAATCCTTCGATGCGTCCTAGACTCAACACACGTTCTACGTTACGGCACCAATCCGACCAAATCAAGCCATCTCTTATGTATTCGCTTTGAGCACCCATGCTTTCATTGCTGGTGTACAAGTGAAAATGCGGTATGCTGTGGCTGGCCGCTATTAATCGATCTATCAGCTCCGACTTAGCTCCAAGATTTGAGTTTATGGCAAAACGCATGTCAGTGTCATTGCTCTTGAACCAATCAATCAACTTCCAGGTGTCGCCACTCATAAGTGGCTCGCCGCCAGTTATCCTAAGTTCTTGAAGTGATCTAGCCAGCCCGGCGTCCCACCATTTAAAGAACGCCTCAACATAAGGATTAGTCTCACCAAACTTATACAGCTGACTACTTCCGTGACTATGAGTAAAGTGATTCCTACCGTCTGAAGTGAGGCCGGTATAAGGTCCATGGGTGTCAAGATCGCGAACCCAAGTGCTGCTAAAAGCAGGGTTACAGTAACTACACCCAAAATTACATGTACGATCAAAAGATATCTCAAGCGTTCGTAAATCCACATCGTTGCTGGCTGGCTCAACATAGGCAGTCTCCAAAAGTTCATCAGTGTATATCACAGTTTTATAGACTCGATCACTGATGTTGTCTCGGCCTATGTCTTCGATCTTCCAGCAGTATTCACATCCTGCCGGACGTTCCCCACGTTGCATCTGGGCACGTTCTAGTTTCTTTTGTGCCGTATTATGCAGTGCTCTAAAATTTTGTTCTACTTCTTCCACTGACACTCGATGTGGTAGCGGATGATGACAACTGGTGGTCATGCCTGATCCCAACCATATAGTAGCATTGTACCATTTGGCTCCACAGAAACTGGCCGACTTGATGTCAATCACCCGTCGGCGGTATTCTAGGTCAGATTCGTTAGCTATTCTGGGCATGATATCTACACTCGTTCCAAAATTCCTGCATCTCAGGAAATGTCTTTAAAAAGTCAGTTTTCCTACGTTTGTCATGCTCATTGAAAAACCTATAAAAATCTGCACGTTGTAGTTTAACATAATTTGGATCTAGATTGCGACCTTCTCGCATCCAATCTATGTCTCTACGCATACGTTGTACTTCATAGTCTTTGAATCCCTGGAATGGACGATCTGCGGTTTCCAAATTCAGTTCCATCCAATCTGCTACACGCTCAAGAACTCCCACATAGACCGGAGGAAGTATTTGTAGGCTTTGCCAAGTGGGTTGTCTGAGCAAAGGCGTGTCAAACCAAACACGTTGATAGCTGGTGCTGTACATCTCTCTCAAAGTCAAAATCCACTCCAGTTGACGTTGCAATCCCAACACACTTAGATTATTCATAGTGATAATGAATGTCAAACTGTTACGCGATGGAATATTTGTTAAAAAACGATTGACATAATCGTGTACTCTATTGTAGTTTAATCCGTGCCTGATGTATTCGGCATGTGCTGGTACTCCTGAATCCAGGCTCACATACTGCATGAAGTGTTCAATCTGTGTGTTGCATAATTGTTTTACATAGTCCAGGTACTTGCTAAACAGTTTTGGATCTACGCTGAAATTTGATGTCACATCCAGGTGCAATTCTGGATTGGGCAAGGCCAGCACATAGTCAAACACTCGATAGGTATTCTTGTCCATGAGCGGTTCGCCACCGGTCATGCGAAAATGTTTGAGCTTAGGATATAATTCAGGCCACCAGGCCCAAAATGCATCTACATAAGGATTGTCGTAACTAACAGGGATAGGCCTGCGGCGACCAGTAAAGTGGCTAGGATCGTTATGAGGTGTGCTGGTAGGGTAGGCACCATAGAAATCAATTTCTTGTTGCCAAGTGCTAGAAAACTGAGGGCTACAATAACTACACCGGAGATTACAAACGTGGTTAAAATTAACTTCAACATAGCTGGGTATCCAATCTTCTTGTCCTGTACTTGTACTTATAGATTCAAAATCTTCAACGGCCCAAGGTTCGCCTGATCTATAGTGTCGATCGCTGAGATTTCCTAAATCCTCCTGTGTCCAACAATAACTGCATTCCTGCGGACGTTCGTTTTTTAACATGATCACACGCTGAGCTTTTTTGTGTGCAGTATTGTGTAGTGCTCCAGGGTTGGTTTTTATTAGCTCAGGGTCTATCTCGTGTAACGGCGGATGATAACAACTGTTGTTGAAACCCGTGGCCAAGTGCAGGCTGACCTGTTTCCATTTGGCCAAGCACAATCCCGGACCCAACAGGTCACGCATGCGTTCGGCAGCAGTTAAAAAATCACTTTTTGACATTTGACAACCATTCTGTTACTTTATCTCGCAATTCTTCGGCAAACTCTTGATTGCTCTTGGGAGTTGGATGTTCGTGACACATGTATCCAAAGTCTTCCCATAGGCACCATTCTTTGACCAATTCATCCCAAGCAAACAAGGCTTCGCGACTTGGCCGTATGCCATTGCTGGTCTGTCTCCACCCAATGTCGCTGGCTCCCCAACCAAACTTGAAATAATCTGTACGACCTACCCGGTCAGACATCCAGCGTTGCCAACTTGGGTGTAGCACAGTAAATCCCAATTTGGCGGCCAGCTTTTCATTTACATCACTGAGTCCACCGATCAAGGCCACAGGATTAGGAATTTTTTCTGCCATGCGACGGAGTATGATTTCATCTAACTCTTGTCTGATCGCAAATATGTCCGAACTGGCAATCCAATCATGATCAGGCTTTCCGGTGATACGCCCATAGTCTCTGCCAGGCTCTGTGTAAATCCAAATCACGGGCGTGGTCTTTGCCACGGTTTTTGAAACAAATCTATCTAGCACAGACAAATTGCCCCGACCTGGGGACAGGCAATTTACATAACTCATGCCCCAATGATCTGCCATGCGGCGATCTTCAGGATCTGGAGTTTGATTGCCGCGGTCGTGATTGGTCTCTGTAAAACCTTTTAAGGCCCAACTGTCTCCTGCATATATCATCGTCGAAACACCATGCGTTTTTCTTGGGCATGTATTTTTTGTCCCTGATAAGTTTCAGGACAAAACTTGCATTGTGGTATGCTATTTTTCAAATTGCGTACGAACTGTTTTTTGTGTTCCATGCTATGTGACAATTCCAAAGGCTGATAACTGGCCAACAACTCTTGATCCTGTGAGTTTAACATAAGCGGATGCTGTTTTGCAAATTCTGGCAATACTGCTACCACACCACACTTGTATAATTTACCTTGCACAAAATGATGACAATTTTTCATGTGACAATTGGTGTGAGCCAGTTCTTGATCACTGTCATGCAAAACCAAATCATCATTTTGTTGTATCAAGGAACCTTGATGAAACCACCAATTGTATTCCAGCTTGATCGTAACACCATTGCTGTCTCGTATGGTTTCATACTCCTGATAAGGATTATCTCGATTGGGAGTATAGGTCACGGGCCCACTCAAAAACTCCTCCAAAATCTGTTTAATTTTTTCAACATGATCAGGATTGTGTACTCCTACCCAAAACTGTACACCAAGATTGGATCGCAAGTAGTCGTACAGGCCCGGCACGCGATTGAGATAAAATCCATTGGTCACAACCTTGATCCTACTAAAAGGCCATAAATCCCTGATACCCATCAGCCAATCCATGAAATCCACATTCAGCAATGGTTCACCACCCAATAGACCTATTGTGGTAATACGTATCTGTCGAGACCATTCCCGGTACTGTTCAGCATGATCACTCCAGCGTTGGAATCCGCGAAATTTGTAGTTGTTGAATCTGTTGCAACCAGGGCAGGCCAGATTACACACATTGGTGATGTAGAATTCACAATAATCAAGATCTAACATCAAAGGCTCGCATAAAGTCAGATTCCGTAATTTCAAACATGCGTTGATAGTTGTGTTCCAAGGTTGGTAGCATGTCTTGATACATGGCTGCTAGGTCGCTGATGCTTGATTCGGACAGTGTTTTTACAACAGGTATCATGCTGGTAACCTGGCTGGCAGCAGGATCTTCGCTGTAGCCTTCGGGCCACCAACGATCAAATGTTTGAAATCCCAGACGCTTTAGATTATTTAAAAAATTTTGTGGTCCTTGTACAATAAATGGAGTACGCATCAGCATGGGTCTCCAAATTTTTTCGTCCACGTAAAATGTGTTTCCTGTAAAATAAGTCACGTTGACCAATTCAACAAAAAAGTCTGGATATATTTTTGTGATATTTAAGGTAGTGGGATTCAGTATGGGATACTGATCGATCTGATCAATGATCAAAGGACTGGCCTGTATCAATTCAAAGGCCTGTGTCAGGGTAACAGTATCCTGGCCAGTATGCATGAGATCTTCTAGCCCTATGTGCCGACGATGATAGTCCGCTGTGGGATCACAGTGATACGTTTGCAGAGTCTGTGATCGATGTTGGGCATACAAGTAACTGGCCAAGTGTAATCTGTGTTGATTTCCGTGACCTATGAAATTGCCAAAATGTTTGAAATCTTCAGCAAACGTTTTTTTGTATTCTGGTTGAGCGAATGTTTTTGCTGCCTGCAGATACATCAGTTGTGGGCGACGTTGTATCTTGTAGGTACTGTGTGTTTCTAACATGTTACAGGTATGGATATGCACACGTGAAAAGTCATAGTTGTGGTATTCACATAAACTGTCTAGCAAGGAGTAAAGACCCAGGCTTTCTGCACAAGGTCCTTCGCCGTTGGTATTCAAGGCTACCAGGTTGTGCGAGTGCATGCGGCTGATTATTTGTTGTGCCACATGCAACACGTCACAGATCACACTGTCGTTGGTTTCTACTCTAATCATTGCAATAGTTTTCTATGGCTGCAAATATCTGTTGTTTGGTATATCTATATGGTTGTAGATCATATGTACTGATTTGTTGATCTTGAGTCTGGCTCCAATACTGTGGAAAGAATCTTTGGATTATTTCTGTGTTGGACACGGGCTCAGATACTAGATTTACAATACCTTGGCTGGTCAGTGCGTCCTGCACCAACATGGAGAGTGGGTACCATTGACACTGGTCATGTCGATTTATTTTGTCAACATAAAGTCCGTGTTTCAAATCATACAAAATATTTTTTGTGATTTGTTTGCCAATCAGACTGGATAATCTTAATACTGTTGTGTTGGGATACTCTAACACGGCTTGTTCTAACATGCGTCTGTGAATAGCATAAGGTGTGGTTTTGGCCACGGAGTCCACAGTGCCAATTAACACAAATTTATCAAACATGGTTTGGCTGATGGTCCGTATCAATGTTTCAACATTGTGTCGGTCCTGATCAGGATTTTGATTGGCCTGGATTCTGCTGGCGCCAGGAGCAGCACAATACAACACATCAAATCTGTGCTCAGGCAGACTGTGGATGTTTGTAGTATCAAACACCTTGTCAAATTTGATACCCTGTTGTAACACAGTTCCGGTTACGCCTTTGCCGATCAGACCAATCATTCTTTGAACATTATGCCTTTGTTTCGAAATTGCGACTTGTAGTGATATTTGAAAAACCGACTTTCCTCTGGATCCATGTCTACAATGGGCAGTGTCAATCGTTTACGCAAGATATCGCCTACACTGCGGCACTGATCGGGGCCGTCGTTTTCAAAACTTTGCCACAGGCGTGCCAAGGTATCAAAATCCTGCACTTGCCGATAATCCCATCCTTCCAGCATGATCATGAATGTGCCAAGTCTGGCTCCATATATGGCCCAGAAGCCGTTGTCCACATCGGCTCCCACGCTTTGCCACACACATAGATTGTCATAGTTGCGATGATTGACCCGGCGTTCAAATTCTTCCACTGTGGGTTTGTGCCCGCGATCCAGGCACATCTTTACACCTTCTCTGAAGCCAGCACGCCAGGCCTGGAAAGCTGAACCATTGGGGTATGTGGTTGAGTAACAATCATGCATGCTCCAGTAATTGGGATAAAAACAAAACTCCACATCATTTTCTGTGGCACCATCTGAATTTTCGTGTGTACGCATGTCACGCACAAACTTTTGGGTCCAACAACTGAGTCCACCATTGCCATACATGAGTCCGTTGATGTGATTGCGAGCCCGCCAGCGAAACACACAGTCGCGATTGGAACTGTCTAATACCAACTGTTGATTAAAAAATTCTGGATCAGGAATGTTGTCACCATCGATCAGCACAAAACGATCAGTTTCCGAAGCTTCGGCAGCAGCCTTGTGTGCGGCGTCTGATCCTTTGACTCCGTCCACACGTCGAGCCCAGGGCACCATGTTTTGTATCCTTATCCAGGTTTGCTCTTTGTTGGGCTCATCATAACTCAGATATATACAGTCCAAATCTGCTAGGTCAATTATTTGTCGGTCTGTCATAGTATTCTATCTTGTCATAGGTTTCATCTTGGTACAAGGCCAATGCTGCCATTCCGGCTACCACTGGTTGCCCCTGACTGCTTTTGATCAATATGGATCTTGCGGGTGCAGTTAGGTCAATTATTTTCAGTTGTTGGTCAATCACTCTCAATGATTGTGTGTTGGTTCGAAAATACAGATCTGGATTATCCAGCACGATATAGTTTGTCTCTGGCGGATGATCGGTTTCGCAGTAGCCAGTGACATGGCCTTCTTCATCATAGTAAAGTCTATATTCAACTACCTGTTTAGGGCGTTGTTGATCGTATTCTTCAACCAGGCGTAATGCTTCAAGAAATTCTGGACTCATACCATGCTTTCATTTCAGGTGTGACAAAATCTTTTTCATAGTAGTGCAAGGGCTGTAACTGATTTATGTTGTTGATGCGTATCATGCCCGAATCAAATTCGGTCAACAGCCTTTGTGTGACCTGTGTTGTTTCTTCTACACCGTTGATGGCCGGTTTTAAATGTACAAAGTTCAAGAAATCCATGCTGGGCATGGTCACAGATTCTGGTCCTACCATGATAGCAGCCAAAGCATATAAGACATCTGTGCTGGGTTCATCCTCAAAACATTTTTTAAGGCCTGTACGCACATGACTCCAGTTCATTGAGATATATTGTGCCGCATCAAAAAATTGTTTAGCTTCTTGACTGAATCTAAAATACATGAGTCCGTTGTAGACATCGGGTAAATTGTTTGCATCAAACAGTTCTCTGTATTTTCTTATGGTAGTGTTTATACCAAGATAGTTTTTTGCACCCGTGCTCAAACAAACATTTCGCAATCTAAAAGCAGTCCACCAGTGGTCAACACTTCTGGTAAACAACAAGTCACTTTCTAGTTTGACAGTTTCCTTGAACGGAGTTTGATAAAAAACTTGCCATTCGTTGGCAAATTTTCTGCTACTGTCAGGATCATTGTAATCAACAGTGAGCGGAATCACATAATCAAACACTCGTCGGTGTTGGTCGGTTACTTGTGCCATGGTTTTTTGATCTACAATCACTGCATACTTGTTTTGCTGTTGTGTGGCCTTGATGTTTAAGGCCTGCACGTATGCCAATTCTAAGTAATCTACCTGGTTGGTGTTCTGAGCAAATGTCACATACCCTTGTTGTTCTTTATGCTGACTCATTGACAAATCTTTCAAAATCTTTGCTTTGTAAATACGCTTTGCTCATCACATGCATGTTCATTGGCGGTATCACATAAGAGCGATCTCGATCTTTGACTACAACAAGATCGCCATGGCGAGTGATGTGTGTAACAGTTTGTGGAATGTTTAGCATGGGGCCTGGAATGCTGTCTTGGATGATCCGGAATCCATTCAGTACAACATCAGCAATAGCAAACGCATAATCATTTCTATAGTTCCTGGCCTCTATGTTAAATATTTCTCGATAATAACCATAATTCTCTTCGACTCTATCAACCAGATCAAAAAACATTTTGGCTCGGGCTGTTTTTCTAAAAGCAAATACGGTGGCCCACACAAATGGTAAACCGTGTTTCCCCATGCAAGGATCTATTGGTTCATTGTTGATACTGCGTGCAGATCTCATTAGTAGATAATCAAACTCTAGATCAAATATGTGATTGAGGCTGTTGTCCTGTATGACATAGTCCACATCAATGACCAAGGTCTCGTTGTATGGACTCAGGTCGTAGGCCATGTGTCTGTTAAAATTTTTCCATTCAACAAATCGACCAAGGTCAGGATCAAATCTTGTGCCGGTCACAGTTTTACTGTGTGTAATAACAGTATAGGGCAATCCTAATTTTTCACTGGCCAATTTCACAGTGCGATTTGCAATCGAAACATAGTCAGTGACATCAGTATTAGTTGCAAATGCAACTATGCCTCTAGATTTTTCTGATACGTCGTAGTTCTGCATGTTGTTGATGCCAGCGATTCATTACTTTTTGATAGTGTTCGTTGCATAGACGTGTAAACTCTAATGGATTCACAATGTGTATTGGATTGTGATACACATCTTCCAAATAAAAATGTTCATTTAGTGTTTGCAAATTAGAAAACATGATTATCTCTGGTGTAACTTTAAACAAACCACCGTTGTAGGCAACGTGCAAATCTGTTTGTATTTTTTCTCGCAGGATCTGGCGGTTGATTTGATAATCGGTAGCCAGCTTGACTTCTGCGACAATGTCGTTGATATTGGTCATGATAATAGATAGAAAAAAGGCACAGTATAGTTTACACTATCCGTGCCTGCTTGTCAACCAAATATTATAGGCTGGTTACAGTGATAGAACCCCAGCTGTTGGTCAAGTTTGTGGTTTCTGGATAGCTGACGTCAACGGTTCTAACCACGTTCACACCCATGGCATCATCAAACGAGTATGTGCCACCTGGACCGTTTGTGCCAGACAAAGATGACAAGTTGATCCAGAAATCTACGTTGATGCCGTTTCCGCCATTGCTTTGTGTTCCGTTGCAGTTTACTGCGATCGAAGCTGTGTCAGAAGTGTAGTTGGTGGTTAAACTGGTTACAGAAACTAGTGTGACGTTGCTGTTATAGGTGCTGGTCCAGTAGCCTTTGGCAGTGTCATTGGTTCCTAGCGTGCCACCAGCTCCGGTGCGTCCACCGTTGGTATTGGCACCAAATGTGGCTACACCGCCCATATAAGTCAACAGGTCGATAATGGCATTTGTACGTGACGAAGTGCTGGCGTTTTGTGAACCACTGACATTTAATTTTATGCGTCCGCCTGCATTAAAGAAATAACGAGCTTGATCGCCGCTGCCAAACGCACAACGAACACCAAAGGCTCGAGTCAAGGTTGAGCTGGTGCTGGCGCTGGTCCATGCTGTGCTTAAACTACCGCCCACTGATGCACTGACCGCAGAGTTTGAAGCAAAACTCAATCTGTTGGTATATGCATCATTGATCTTGCCTTGCAAGGTGCCGATATAGTCAATCTTTTGTCCAGATGTAACAGCACTGATGCCAGATCCGCTACCACTTTGGTGAGTCAAAATTGAGTTTAGTGTATTGATCAAGGATGCCCACTGAGGTGCTGTCACAAGACCAGTCTGACTGACTGTGCTGATAGCAGTTTGCCCGTAGCCTGCGGTGCCCGAGCCAGTGCTCCAAACAGTGTTTAGCTGATTCGAGCCATTTATGAGATTATTATAATCTGAGGCATCAATTTTATCGCCTTGTGCGTAACTCATGTTTTATTTCCTAGTATAAGGTATTTATTATAATTTCTTTTTTAATTCGTTGATTTCGGCCCGTAATTCTACAATGGCCGCAAATGCCAAGGCACTGAGTTTGGTATAATCCACTGCCAAGGTACCATCTGTTTTGGTTCGCACTGCTTCAGGAAATACTGCCTGAACATCTTGAGCTATTACACCAAAATCCTGTTTTCTATAAAAGAAACCATCTTCACCACCGTGCTCTTGCAGATACTCGTTGGTCCAGTCAAAGGTTTTACCACCAATGGCTATTACTTTATTTAACGCATCTGGAATAACCTGTATGTTTTCCTTGAATTTTTTGTCAGAACTGTAAAAAGCTGTGACGTTGTTGGTGGCACGTATTTCACCTGTGGTACCCGATGCGGCTGTGCCCACGCCCAAGCTCTTGAATTGCACGTCTGATGTGGTGCCTAGAGACTGTCCAGCACTGATAGTGACGTTTCCGGTGGCACCACTGATGCTGATACCTGTGCCTGCCACAATGCCAGTAACACCAGCATTGTTGATTGTTATAGTTCCGCCCAGAGCAACTGTGCCGCCACCGCTGATACCAGTTCCTGCACTGACTGTGACATTGGGATTTACCATGGCTGCATTTGGTATGCTGGTAAAGTTTGTTCCGATTAGACTAGGGCTGGCACCAATGGCCACGCTTTGATTCAGTGTGTAACTACCACCAGTGATGGTTAGTGTTCTTGTGCCATTGTTGACACCTGTGCCACCGTACTGTGGTTGTACTGTGTTGCCGCTCCAGGTACCGGCTGTGATATTGCCAGTGGCAGCCAAACCAGTGGCTGACGTGATATTGGGCTGACTGGCTGTGGTCAGTGTGCCTGCCAAGGTTGTGAATGCACCTGTGCTGGGTGTGGCATTACCAATGGGTGTGTTGTTGATACTGGTAAACGAAGCTGATCCACCAATGGTTGCGATTGGTGCACCATTTAATGTGGCACTCACAGCTGTCAGTGCAAAACTGGTTCCTGACAGTGTGGTATTACCGCTGACATTGAGACCAGTTAGAGTTCCCAAGGTTGTGATATTGGGTTGAGCCGCCGATAACAAGGTTCCAGTGATACCACCACTGGCGCTGATACCCGATGCAGTCACAGAAGTCGCTGATACCGAAGTAGCAGTAACGTTTCCGGTGACATCACCACTCAATGATCCTGTAATACTAGGAGCAACAAGACTGGTAGCTGTGATAGCCGCAGAATTGATGTCAACTACGTTGATGGATCCTGTGGGTGTGCGTTGTACCAGTGTGCTGGGAGTTGAAGCTGTGTCTTGTGTGCTTAATTGCAGGACTGGACTGGCCGTGGTATTAAAATTAATACCTGCTTTGATTGTGCTGAATCCGGCCAAGGCGCTGGTAAACTGATCTTTACTGATGATCACATAAGGAACGCCAACCAACTTGATTTGTGTAACAATGTGGCTACCACCGGACGTGTCCGTCATGATGGCCGGGAAAGCACCTGTGTCACCCGTGGCTGGTGTGGCAGCTGGACCTACAGTGATCCAGTTGCTACCGGAATATACTTTTAACTGAGCGTTGGTTGAATCAAACCATAGGTCTCCACCTAAAGCACTTAGGTCGCCGGGCGGGCTGGTAAATGGAGCACTGGTAGCACCAGTTGAAATTTTCCAACTGGTACCTGAATATACTTTTAGAATGTTATTGGTTGTGTCCCACCAGAGCTGACCCGGCAGGGGATTGGCTGGCTGTGTACCATTGGCAAAATGCTCCAACATGTGTACAAGATTTTCATTGAGTGCTTCACCGTAGCCAGCATAGTTCTTACCAATCAGGAGCAGACTTGTTGCTGAATTGTCTATGACACCGTCTGACAGCTCTAGTAGTGGTTGACCGTTAGATAGTGTAATTGGATAGGACATATTTTATCTCTTTTTTGTATTTAGTACATTTTTTGTATGTAACATAAGGCATAGTAAGGCGGACGATTTTCATGCGGTTGTGTGGTACCGCCCGATCCACCTGTGCTTTGTGTGTTGCCAGTTAAGGTAATCGCATGCTGGTGATCTGCTACAGTGGCTAAATTTATACCTGTAGCAGAGGTTGAAGTTGAAAAGGTTGCAGAAGATACACTGTATCCTGATCCTGATTGTGCACCAGAGCCTCCTGTAATATTAAATCCGGAGATTGTGTGATTATGTCCCGAATCGTTAACATTATGAGTATGTTGTCCGGCACTGGTACTAGTAAACGTACCAGTCAGCCCATGTGTGTGTATGGGCATGGTTGTAGAATCTAGGGTAACTGTGCTGCTACCGCCAGTGGCGCCCACAGCATAACCTGTGCCGGCACCAACTATAAATCTGTCTCTTAGGTTAGGAGTTCCATTGCTGCCATCACACAGTTGCCATCCGGTTGGAATACTGCCCACGCTGCCACCCCACATCAGGATCACACCAATTGGGATAACACTGTGTACAAAAGCTGTGGTTGCTATGGCTGTGCTGTTGTCGTTGGCGCTCTTGGTGGTAGCCACACTGTTTTGTAAATTGCCGGCAAATACTGTTACATTGGCTCCTGTAACATTACTGACGTTACCACCAGTGATCAAGGCATTGCCAGTGTTAAAATTAGTTGCAGAAGCTGTAAATGCAGACAGTGTGGTTAGAGCGTTTATATCTCCGTTGGCTATCAGCACATTGGAACTGCTGAAATTTGTGGCCGTTGCTGTGGTTGCTGAAATTGCTGTCAACCCAGTGGCTGAGCCTCCAGTGATCTGTGCATTTGCTGAGCTGAAGTTTGTGGCCAAGGCTGTGGTCGCCGATAAGTTAGTTAAGCCGGTAGCTGAGCCTCCAGTGATCTGTGCATTTGCTGAGCTGAAGTTTGAAGCCTGTAATGTTGTGGCTGATACGTTGGTCAACCCAGTGATTGCACCGCCGGTGACCTGTATGTTACCACTGCTGAAATTAGATGCGGCAATGGTTGTAGAATTCAGTGTTGTGACTGTACCGGATGTTACACTTATGTTAGTCAAGGCCGAAATATATCCGCCACCGATAACAACATTACCAGAGCTGAAGTTGTTGGCCTGAAGTGTATTGGTCCAAGCATTACCTGTTAGGTTGCCCCTGATGTTGGTAGCAACTACTTCTAAACCAGTTAGGCTACCGGCCACGTTACCAGTCAGTGATCCACTTAGCGTAGTGCCTACAACGTTTCCAAATACAGATCCATACAAGGTACCAAACACACTGCCTGTGACATTGGCGTTAATAGTGGGATTTTGTACGTTGCTGCTGAAAGTTATACCAGGATTGATAAATGTGAATCCTGGAATTGCTGGGGTTGGTAAAAAGGCCGGATCAGCACTGATAGTTGCATAGGTTAGATTACCAAACTGCAATCTTAAAATATTGTGGAAAGTTCCACTGATGCTGCCATCCTCTACAGTGGCCGCCACAGCACCAGTAATGCCAGTTTGTTTGGTATAGGCTGGGCCAATCAGTTTGAATCCTGCTGTGCCAGATGTGTCGTACACATACATTTGTTCAGTTGTGGTGTTAAACCAAATATCACCATTCTTACCTTGTACAGGTTGGCTTCCAGAATTGGTTACACCAGCTACCGGAACATATCCTAGATTGGTATAGACTTTTAAAACCTGATTAAACTTGTCAAACCACAGTTGTCCTTGCAAGTTAGTGGCTCCAGGCGCACTATTTCCTGCAAAATTTTCCAACATGTGCAACAAATTTTCGTTAAGATACTGCCCGTAGCCCACAAAATTAGGGCCAGCCAAACTTATACTAGAAGTAGTATCACGGGTTCCATCGGCAATAGTTGTAAAAACTGTACCGTCAGATTTTAATATTGTGTACGCCATATTTGCTTATTTTCCGCTAATATTGTATTTATGGGCATCTTGATTATAGAGCTGCCAGCTCTCCACTGCTGGTAAACACATGTGTGATAACGCCGTTATCATTGCTGATCGCGCCGCCAGCAAACGACACAGCACCCTGATATCTAACAACTATGATACCATCGCCACCGCGTCCTGCTCCGGTAGCAGCACCGTGTAAACTACCACCGCCACCGCCACCAGTGCCATTTTGTGCATTTCCGCCGTTGCCGCGTCCGCCACCTCCAGCACCGCCTTCTCCAGGGGGTCCATCGCCTGACGGACCTTGATTGCCGTAGCCACCTCCGCCGCCACCAGCCACACTGAATCCCAGCAGATTTACTCCGTTTCCGCCTGCGCCGCCTTGGTTTCCATTGCTGGGTTGTCCGGGTCCTGCAGCTCCGCCGCCACCTCCGCCACCGGCTTGCCCAAATCCTTGCCAAACTCCGGTTCCACCATTGTTGCCTTGTCCAGGAAATCCTGCACCACCGCTGTGGGTATAAACATATCCGCAACCACCGCCACCTGATCCACCTGATCCTGCGGTTTGATCGGGAGTACCCCAACCGCCGTTGCCACCGCCTAGGGCCACAAAGCCATTGATTCTTGTGGGTTGATCTATGGGACTTCTAGTGTGCCAAACCACTGTGCCAGCGACATCGTACAAGGCTGCACTAAACATGGCTGGGCCACCATAATTGGTAGCAGTACAGGTAATGGTGTGGCTTCCGGCCACGAGATCCACATAGGTATCATTGTAGTAGCCCCAGTCGCCGTTGCTGCCTCTGGGAGTTCCATCAATGCTGACATCAATGGCGTTGTCGGCGCTGACTCTCAATAAGAAAGTTCCGCCTAAAGCCAAAACTGTTGTGTAGTTTACTGTGACTGTGCCTGGAGCAGCACCGGCCATGCCCGGATGTGTCCAAACACCATAGGTGTTTAAAAATCCGTTGTACACAGGATATGTACCAGCATATATGGGCACATCTGTGGTATTAACTGTTTGTGTTCCACCTAGACCAAACACACTGTCAGAACCGCTGGCATTTGCACCACCACCAGCACCAACAATAATTTTGTATGATTGACCAGTTTGAACACTTAAAATTTGATTTTGTACAAACACGACTCCGCCGGCACCTCCGCCACCGCCACCTTCGTAGCCGTAACCAATGCCACCACCACCTCCTCCGCCTACTACCAGGATGTCAGCTGTGACATTGCCGGGATAAAATTGTTGCCAGAGTCCTCCGGTCTTGTAAAAACCTTTGGTTATAGGAGTCCAAACATTGCCTTGTTTTATGCTTGGAGCGACGACCTGTCGCCATTGGCCGTTGCGTTTATGAAATATGCCTCGAGACATGAGTTAGCCAATCTGGAACCAGAAATCACCATCATCTCCACCTGTGGGTCCACTGGTGCTCACAGTATAACGACTACCTTGCCAACGTGTTAGATTACCGGTGATAGCACCGCGAACAAAACCAGTAGTGGCTATCTTGGTGCTGTTGTCTGTGGAAGTTGGAGTTGGAGCTTCAGGTACTCCTGTAAACACTGGACTGGCGATGTTGGCCTTGGATGATAACGAACTGGCCAGTGCTGTTGCAGCATTGTTGGCCACTATAGTTGACTGTGCATCAACATATTGATAAAGTATGGTGTCTGCACCATCAACATAGGCTGTGGTAGCAATACGATCACTGTTGGTTCCAGGTGCCGCATTGGGTGCTGTGGGTGAACCAGTAAACACTGGGCTGGCTATGTTTGCCTTGTAAGGAATTAAATTTTCTAAACTTTCAATCCTGGCTGTTTTATTGGCAATATTAGAATCCAGTATGCCTACGTTGCTCAACAGTGCAGACTCAATGGCTGCTGTGTTGGCATTGGTACTTGATCTTAAATTGTTGATAGTGACATTCAGTGTGGTCACATTACTGGCTAAATCACCGTAGATATCTGTTCGTAGATCTGTGGTATCTGCTTGCAGTTGTGCCACGTTGGTCAGCAAAGCTAGATTGGTATTGTTGTTTAGGCTATCTACATAAATTTTTGTGGCCAAACCAAAGTTGCTAGTGGCATTGGAGTACACAGTTATCATACCTGTGCTACCATTGATGTTGAATGCCTTGATGTTGCCTAGCCCACTGTTGACATACATTTCAACGTTGCCATTGAGATTGGTATTTTTAAATACCAGGGCACTGTTTTCAAAACTGATGTTGGCATTGGTTAATCGCAGATTTCCTACCACACTCAGATCTGATGTAAATGTTGTGGCCTGTGCTGTTTGTGGGAACGCATTGGCCCAGGCACCACCCAGGCGTCGGCTGTCTTCACTCATGCCATTCATGGTCACGTTGCTGGCCAGGTTCACGCCCGGACGTATTGTGGAAAACTGTGACAGCGTGTTTACTGTAAATTGTGGATCATAGCTGGTCACCGCAATCAATTGACCATTGGTATAGGTGTTGACTACGGTATGTGTGTTGGCCGTGGTATCTGTCAGGGTCTCAACTATGCTACCACTCTTGCCTTGAGCAGCTGTGTATGGAGGTGCTATCAACAGCCATGAACTGCCATCATATACCTTGAGTTGTTTGTTTGTGGTGTCCCACCACTGATCACCAATTTTTGGTGTGGCAGGTGCAGATGTGCCCACTGCCTGTTCACTGACATTAACAAAGTCTGCACCATTGTACACACGTAGTCGGCTGTTGGCTGTATCCCACCAAAGTTGTCCTGCTAGAGGAGTGAATCCCACACTTTGACCTGGAGGTAAAGTGCTGGCAAAATTTTCCAACAGTCTTACAAAATTTTCATTTTGTATTTCGCCGTAGCTGGTGTAATTACGACCAATCAAGGTCAGGCCAGTGTCAGTGTTGGTTGTACCGTCTAACAGTGTGGTTAGTATTGACCCGTCAGTTTTGTTAATGGTGTAGCTCATGATTCAGTTTCCTATTGTGTGCTACTTAAATTTGTCAAGGTCTGGATTCGCACAGTATAGTCAATTTGAATAAGTCTGTTCAAGCTCTTTTGTACTGGGTGAAATACCACATGTGTCAGCAATAAACCAGTAGAGGTCAGTCCCGATGTGCCGTCTGTGCTTCGACCACGCAGACCCAACTCGTCAAACACATATTCGCTGTTGATGTTTTGTGTGTTGTCAAACAGGCTTTGCCCACTGGGCTCGCCGTAGTCCAACAAACAGGTCACAAGAATATCTGTGTAAATTGTGCCCGGTATGTGTGCCACAGTCATTTTGTTGTTGACTGGGTCCAAGTTGGCCACCGCGGTATTGTCTACAATTTTGCTGAATGTGGGGTTGTATAAGTTGCTTTCTTGACCAATGGTATTAGTAGGCAAGTATGTGATAATGCCGGTAGAGTCAACACTGGTACCACCGTTGCCTAACACCATTTCATAGATAAAGTTTTGGCCTTTGTTGGCCACTGAACTGGCCAAAGCACGGCTAAAGTTTTCATAGTGGATGGCGTTGGCTTTGTCGACGTAGACTTCTCCAGACTCTGGATCATGGATTTTAATATGTCCACGAACATAAATTCCAGATCGTTCATCTGGTTGTTTGCTAGTATTTTCCACTTTGATTTCCTCTAAATTCAGTGACATTTGGGGATTTTCCCCAGTGTTTTCATTATTTATCATGGTGTATATCCTGGTTCTGCGTTCAAGAAAGCTGCCTGTGCGGTAGTGCTGTTGGACAATGTATCTCCGTAGTAGCGTGTGGTTAGATTTCCGTGCCAGATGTTGCCAGTGGTTCTAACAGTGTTGGCAAGTATGGTGGCGTTGCCCACGCTGTTTACTGTACCTAGTATTGTGGCACTGACCACATTGGCATTTGTGAGCAATAAATTACCTGTGATATTGTTTCTGATGCTGACAGTGTTGCCTGTGGTAAGTTGTATGTTGCCATCAACTCTTATCACAGCTACGTTGGATTTATTGGTAACAGATTCTAGCACACGCAAGTTTGCTGTGCTGGTAGTGATAAAATCACCAATCGTAGCAGACACATTGTTGTTCAAACGCAATCTGTAAGAAACGTTGCTGGTCACACGATAACTGGTATTGGCCACCAACAGGTTACTGTAGGTCTGATAATCTGGAACAGTTTGATTGTCAGATGCATCGACCACACGTGTGTTGGCTAGATGTCTAAGACTGTTGGTACCCGAATACAGATATGCCAAGTTGGCCTGTATGCTGGCATATCCGCTGTCGGTCCTACCAGTGTAGATCAATGCGGTGTTGGCTACCACGTTAGCAAAACTGGCGCCGTACACATTGCCTGTGCTTTGGTAAACATTGCCAATGTGACTGAAATAAGTGTTTGCGGCAAATACAATATTGGCACGCCAGGCCTGATTAAAGCCATACACATTACCAGTGCTTACATAGGTATTTCCTAGATATGACACATAGCTGCCAGTGGCCAGATTGAGATTTGTTGCCCATGGTATCACATTCAAATTGTTTGGAGCGGTACCATCCACTGCTCTGCGTAGTTGTGTTAATATGTTTACATTACTACCAATAAACTGTACGTTTGATCTGATCGAAGCAAATCCTGAATCTTCGTTGTTGTACAAAAGCACAGTGTTAGCCACGATATCAGCAAACACTGGTGCATTAACATTGCCTGTGGTTTGATAGCTATTGCCACTGTAGTAAACAAAACTGTTGGCTGCAAAAACTGTGTTGGGTGTCCAAGGTATGTTGGCTGCAAACACATTGCCCAAGGTTAGATAGATGTTGCCATCAAAACTGGTCAAGGTATCTGCGGCTATGGTTGCCAGTCCGGTATTGCTGGCCCAAGGTGTAACTGTTTCCTGGGCATAATTTCTGTAGTAATGAATCTTTTCACCATTGATGAATACCACACCTGGATTGGCTAAACTTCTGTTGGGATTGGGCAATCGAGCGGCATCATCCACTACTATGATCGAGTCTGTTATTTTTAGATCTTCGGTTAGGAATGTAGTGGATACATTGGCAATGCGTTTGAATTCGTGTTCTTGACTCATGTTGTCAAACACTCTGAATGCATATTCATTGGTATAAGGACTGGCATTGACATTGGCACCAAATACCTGCACATTCAAACTGTCTCTTATGTGTCCAGGAACAAGTTCTTGTGGTGCATGGCTACTGAACACATCTATATAGGTTCCGCCATCCACTGAAATGTTTCCTATGTCTACACCCAGATCATCACTGAATCTGCTTTGTATGATGGTATCAATTTTTTGTCCACTGACTGGGAACACATTGGTCACATAAGCAAATGAATTTGCGTAGGTGTTTCCAAATTCATAGGCGCTGACGTTGGCGTTCCAGACACCAACCACATAGACGTTGCCTTGATAGATAAACGAGCTGCCATTGATTAATGCAGTGTTAGGTGTCCATTCTGTTATAGTGTCATAGGCAAAGTAAGTGCTGCCATCCACAGTCACGCCAGGGTAATCTAACCCATCGACAATCAGGTCAAGATCAACATTGCCGTTGTAGGCTCGGATGCGATCATTGGCATTGTCGAATATGTTGGCATTGATACTGACCACGTTTGCACTGGGGAAATCCACACTGTTGGTTGTGGTGTTGCCAGTGATCACATAAGAATTAACCAGCTGGTACAAATCTGAACCCAGTCTGATTATGGTATTGGCTGCCACTGTTTCACCAATGTTGGCATCGGCTGTGATATCATCCCAGGACACAAACACATTGGGCTGGTTGCCATGTACTAGAGCATTGGCATAAGTCACGCGATCAAACAACAGTTTTGTTTTCACGCTGCGTACCACATTGTGCCCGGAGTCGTTGCCATCGTACACGTTGCGTAATACCGCTGTGGCCACAGCACCCGAACCTGTGCCGTTGATGGTGATTGTGGGTGTGCTGGTATAACCTGATCCTGGGTTGACCATGGTAATATTGGCCAGTTGTCCAAGTCCGTTTATTTGTGCCACTGCGTTAGCACCTGTGCCACCGCCGCCACTGATAATAATTTGTGGCGCTGTCACATATCCGCTGCCACCGGCTCCTACCACTACGTCAACCACTCGATAGGTATAGTTGTTTTTCCAATCTGAGTAACTGGCGTTGTTTAATAATTGTGCGTCGTAGCTTTGTTCACCGCTGGGACTGCGATACACATTGATATTGGCATCCCAATAAGGTGCGAGATCAAAGTCTGTGATGTCTCCACCGTACTCGTCATCACGTTGATAGTTGATGTTGAACTCTCTTAATATGGTGCGATAAGGTTTGACTTCGTTGATGTAGTCCTGATAGAAATCTTGGTTGTCGACAATGTAGCTGGGGAATTGCTCTAACTTACGAATATACTGTGTGGCACTGATAAAACTGGTCTTGAATGCCCAATCAAGATTTTTTTGTTCAGTGAGAGCATATTTTACCATGGCAAAAAATATTTCATTGAAATCTGTAGCCAAGTCATCAATAAATATTTCATTTTGCATGGCCAACAAGATTTGTCTGAGTTCTTTGCCTGGTATGGTGCTGGTGGATATCTGTATGGTTCCAGATTCTAATCCAACTGTTTGTCTTTCAAGATTTTCGTCAATAAAATATATGGCAAACTTGTCGTTGCCGGCGTTTAACACTTTTATGTAGGTGTTGGCTCTGAGTGTGAGTTTACCAAACTCAAGATTGTTGGCCACTGTGACATCTGGAGAACTGCTGGGGTTATACCCTTCAGCATACCAATCCTGATAAGTCCAGTATAGATCTGTTTTGTAACTCTGTATCCAGTCCGATCCATCATCTCTGACATGGATCATCCACTCTTGATCCATTTCATTCCAATTATAGATGGCCCATTTACCTTGTTGGGTGACATCGGATTCTACCAACACACAGTAGCCATCCATGATAGTACCAGTGTCAATATAGTCCAATTCTGCCTTGCTTGCCACTACCAAATCGTGTATGGAACGTAAAGTGCTGGGCTGTGGTTCTCCACTCAACAGGGTTGTTAAAATTTTCCTTTGTGTGACTGGATAAGCAGCCAATTTGGCATTGACCAAGGTCAAATAGTTATCAAGTGCATTTTCTCTATAAACAAATATGGTCTGACGTGGACGAATCATTACGCCATAGCGTTGACTGACTGGCAATGCTGTGTCAGGAACCGGATTGCCTACCGAATCTTGACCGCTGAGGCTGTCTATCAATTTGTTTAGAATGCTCTGCGGTATCACGCTGCCTGGACTTTTTTCTTGTACCAGAGCATATTCCGTGTGTATGAGACCTGCTGTTTCGCTGCGACTGCCAACGTGTAATACAGTGGTGCCGCCCTGCAAGAGATTTTTGATGTTGTACAAGGCCAAGGTGTCATTGCGTAACACAGTGGCATAAGGTATGTTCTGATTTTGTGGATTTTCTATGGCGCTGGTTATGGCAATAACGCTGTGTTTTTTGCCACGTGTTTCATTGGCAATATCTCTATTGGCTACCCAGAAGTAATACTTGAGACGCACAGTGCCTGATTGATCAACGTAACCATAGGTGCTGTAGCGTGAATCGTCGGCATACAAAGGAGTTCCTGATCCTCCGGCTGCTGCGTACTGGCTGGGTAACACTGAACTTTCCACCCACTCATATACTTGTACTTGGCTACCAGGAAAGGTCTCTCCCCAGTGGTTCAATCTATAGATCAAGGCATCTTGTTCATAATTGATATAACGGATCTGACTCAGATCCCACCAGATACGACCAATTTGGTCTGGACCCCAGTTGTTTTGCTGTATGTCACCGGTGCCGCTGTTGTATATGGCCGGATCAGATTCTGATTTGTAATCTATGTCTTGATCCACAGTGCGTAATATTTTTCCTTTGGCTGGATCAAGTATGTCTATCACAGCCAAAATATTGTTATTGGTTTTATTGTACAAGAAAGTACGATTTACGCTGTTGAGATCAACCTGGCTGTTTTCTGCACGGATCTGTGTCCAGGCAGCTGTGTTGTTGACATTGAAGAATGTGTGGATGCGACCAGCATTGTTTTGTGTGCCAGGTGCACTGACCAACATCATGGTAGGATCTACTATGATTGCGGCACCAAATTGATCACCGCTGCTGACAAAAATATCAGGACCTGATTCTAGTTCTTGTGTAAAGCCATAACTGAGTGTGGTTGCGTTGGCCAGATTGTACAAGGGTTCAAACATGTACACTGTGCCGCTGTCAAAAATAGTGTCTATGAAAGTGGTGCTACCAGTGTCGATTATGGTCTGGTTGTCGTCAAACTCTGTGGTTTCCTCGGCTGAGCTACCACGGCTACCCACTGCTAAAGTCTTGGCATCGTCGGTACAGGACACTGTGCTACCAAAGCTGCCAGCCTGTTGTCCAGGATGTGCAATATTGGCCACATGAACATAACTGCTGCCGTTGAATCTCCAGTGTTCAACCAGGCCATTGGTGTAACCACTTTGATCACTCTGTGGTATGCCTATGAACAAATTGGCCATGACTGTGTCGGTATCAAAACTATAACCAAACAAGGCATAACTGTTTTTATACTGTGCTGTCAAGGTCTGTGCGAGTGCAACTGCGTTGGCAGTTCTTGTAAGAACTTGAACATTACCAGCCTGAGGGTATGCCAAGGCTGTGTATGGTGCCAGTGGACTTGAGGTTATCAGGCTAGAGCCTGTGGAATTGATACGGATCACATTACCAAATCCGTCGTTGCCCGATACTGTGTTGGCCAAGGTATACCAGATGTTGGCACGATCAGCCATGTCTGTGTAGTAGGTTACTATGCGGTTGTTGCCGCCTATGAACAATCTATCGCGAGATTCGGTGAAATACACGGCACTGACGTTACCCAGTTGAGAGGTCATTGGCAGTGTTTGTACCAGAACGATGTTGCCCTGTGTACGATCAATCAGTCGTGTGTTGGCACTGATGCTGGTAAAGGTCAGATCTGCCAGGTTGGCAGTATAGATATTACCCAAGGTTATATAACTATTTCCGTTGTAGGTCAATAGACTGTTTGTGGGCACAACATTGGCGGCCACAATATTGGCCTGCACAGTGTTTGAAGCAAATGTGGCAGCATAAACGTTGCCAATGGTCTTGTATGCATTGCCACTGAAATTTATCACACTGGCATTGGCTATCACAGTGTTAGGAGTCCAGGCAGTGCCGTAATCGTTGTAAGCAAACAGCTTGAATTCAAAACCAGGCTCCTGCGGAGTCAGGTAATCGTTGTATCTGTAGATACTGACATAATTGGTACTGGCAATGGCCAACAAGTTGCCTTGCACGGCCATGGCGCTGCCAAACTTGCTGTCAGCATTACTGATGGTGAGATTGGGTGAAAGAGCATAATCAACATTGGACCACATCTGTACATGGTTCTGTCCGGCATTGTACACCCATAATTGATCTTTGGCTGTTGACCATACAAAGTTCTGACCAAATCTGTCATTGGTCGCCATGACGTTGGCTTCAAAGTCACCGGCCACATCACTGGGCCAATTTTTTTCAAATCTATATACACCCCAACCGTAGTCAGCTGTGGCATTGTTGACCCAGACTCTATCTCTGTTGATCCAGCCCTGCAAGGGAGTGATTTCTCGGACCTGATCAATGTAATCAACCCGGCTGCTCTTGAGTGTGTAAACTTCAGCGTCGCTGACCACTGGACTGGTTGCAATCAGGTTATCTAGGTTTCGTTGGATTTGGACCACAATGTTCAAATCGTTGACCACATCTAACACTTGATAAATGCCGTCGTAGTTGCTGGAGAATATCTTCAATACCACATTGTCAAAATATTCAACATTGAAATTTTTAATAAAGATCAGGTCACCAGGGTTCAAGCCGTGTTTCTGATCGAATCTGAATTGTCCAAGGTTGTCACTGACATAGGTCAGTTCCACAGCCTTGATTTGAGTTTCGTTGATCCTATAAACATTCCAACCGCCGTTGATGTCTTTGGCCGTCCAGATCACATCACCCACACCCACATCTGGCACATCAGTGTAGGAGTTTAAATCAAATATGGCAAGATCAGCATCATCCAGATGCACATATCCGGCTGTGGGTAGATCTGCTGAGTAGTAATCTTTGTATCTGTCACTGTAGAGCTGTGTTGACACACTGCTCAAATTGCTGGAGTTATAGACGTTGCTGACAGAGAGGTTTGCACTGACCAACAAGTTTGCGATAATGTTGCCTGTGGAATAAGTGTCAGACAAGGTGAACGCCACTGGATTGGTCAGGAATACACTTTGATCCAGTATGAATTCTTTGTACTGATTGCCGTCTATGTCACCATATTGTCCAACACGGAAGCCCCATTCTTCATAGGTTTGCACGTTACCAGACACATTGTTGAAGCTGGCCTTGGTCAAGGCAGTGATACTGTTCAACGAACCTTTTTCTTTGATAAAGCCCTGATAGAACTTGGCCTGATTGGTCACGCTGATACCCAGGTCAGTCAAGTAATTTCTTGGTCGGAATCCGATCAGGCCTGCACTGAATAGTTGCAGATTTTCGTTGGTGGGCGGTTTGTCTATGTCATAGATATTTTCAAACTGTTGCGCCTGTAGGCCAAAACTTGGCAACAAGCCAGTTTTAAGTTGGTTTCTGTTGATGGCTGACCAACTGTTGATGTCAAACTGATCGCTGGCTGGTATGCTCTTCAATGCGGTATAATAACTGTTATTGAAATTGACAATATCGCCGACCAGGTAGTCTTTGCCACTTTGCCAATCTTCTACCACAGTGTCGTTGTAGATATATCCAGCTGCACTGAGGGCACCAGTCCAGTTTCCAGTCTTGCTACCATTGAGTCTCAGGCGATATTGACGTAGTCCTTGGCTAGGTATATAAATGATGTCACCAAAGTCACTGCGATTATCAAATATCAACACATGTTCGTAGCGAACCAGATTCAAGCTGGCAAAACAGATGATGCTGCCGTCCAAGGTGGTAATGGAAAATTCATTGCCGTTGGCGGCATTTTCTTTTCGTACCACATTGAACACATTGTTCTTGATTGGCAAGAAATTTTGGTCAAGTATCTTGCTGCCGGTTGGAGTGTTGCTGATTTCATCTACCACAACTCCCACTGTACGCAGTTGTAGTTTGTTGGCCGCAGGATTCAACACGATAATACTGTTGTCGGCCCAGCCCTGTTGGCTCCAGGTCACAAATTCTTTGACACTGGTGCGGAAATTTCTTGTTTCTTGTAAGTCAGTATCAAAGTAATCAAACACAAAACCCAGAGTTTCCAGATATCGCTGATAGCTGATGATAAAGTCACTGACCTGTTGTATGTTGGCAAACACTGTGCCATACTGGATCAGGCTCAGTGTGTTTCTTGAATCGTTGTAGAGTTTGACACTCTTGTCCAACACTGTCACTGTTTCAGCATTGGCATTGGACACACTGGGGAAAATAGTAAAATACGGATTCTGTGTGTTGTAGCCGCTGATGGTATATCCATTGGGCACTTTTTGTACAATCACTGCACTGTATGTGGCAGTGCTGATTGGCACAGACTTGTCAAGATAAACTGTGTAGTTGTTGTCAGGAATAATCACTCCACCGCGAGTGGTTCCGGGTGCAGTCTGTTCGGCTGTGACTGTGACAATGTTTTTGTCAACAAAGCCACCAACCTTGTAGTTGAGTTTGACGTCCCAGTTTTTCAGGTAACTGTTTATCTTGGACACAGGATCAATGCCCAGGCTCTTGATGCCGTCGGCGATCCAGTTCACATATCCTGCGGTGCGTAGCACGGATCCAGTGGTAGCGTCTCCGTTGACCTTGAGGCGTGTGGGGGTGATTTTTTGATTGTCCTGATCAGCAAACTGATTGGTCACAGGATTTATAAAAAATCTTGAAGTGTCAAACTGAGTGCCAAAATACAAGGCAGGTTTCAGCACCGACAGTGCAGTCTGCACAGCATAAGGATAATCACTGCTGCGACGCCAGGCCACTTCTACCGGGCCCAGTTGCCCAACTTTGAAATTGTTACCGGCGGATCCTGGATTGGTCTGTTGGATAAAACTGATTTCTGTGGGGTTCAACAAGTTACCTGCAGAGTCCACAGGTATAAAGCTGGTCAGTCCTGGTCTGGCAAAACGTTCATTGATATAGGAATCACCGTTGTTCCACACATAGCCGGCTTCTAGATCTTCCCAGAGAGTAAAGTTGCCTGAAGTGTATGGTGCTGGACCATAGCGGCTGTCCCACCATGAGGGTTTGAATCCAAAGCCCAACATCTGCCATGGTGCCAGGTTGGGTTGATCAGTGTCATACCAGTATTGGTATATGGCACGCCAGGAACCTTGCATGAGCTCGTCATCCAAGATGCTGGTATATCTCTCATAGTTATAGGTCCATGGATTGTAAACATCATACCATTGATTTGTGGTATAGTCAATGTTGTTGGTTCCGGCCCATTGTAGGAAACTGCGTCCCAGAGCACGATTAAATTCGGTCAGAGTGTACTCGGTGCTTCTGAATCGACCAGGCAAGATATCGTACAAATTGATAGCGTTGCGTGTGTAATCGCTCTTGATGTTGTTGTATATTCTCAGTTCCAGTTCCAACAAAAACTGATCTCTAAAATCACCAAAGGCCGGAGTCAGGCTGCCATCGTGTCCACGTATCACATCGATTGGATCTTGATAGGTGGTGTCTTCAAATATGGCAGGTTCGCTCTTGGGGTACAGGCCCAGCTTGCTTGGAGTTTCTGGAATGTAGTTGCCATCAGTGTCAAAGTAATCGCGGATCAGGATCTCATCGCCTACTTCCAACTGACGACTAAAAATTACCGCAGGCACTGTGGGACTGAATGTGTAGTCTTTGTCCAAGGTCAGTTGCGTGCCGTTTAGCCAGATCAATACTGCACGATTACTCAACTGTGTGTTGTCAAAAATGCTGCCAATTTCGTAGTTGGTTTGTCTGCGATTTAATACTGTATAGGTCAAGGTTGTGTAGTTGCCGCCTTGAGGCACCATGTCTGAATAGTACCAAGGGAAACTGCTGTTCTTGACAGCATTGATGTTTTGCAGTATAGCGTCTACACCACCAATGGGATCTGTGTAGTCCAGGCCTTTCAAGGTCATGCACAAACTTAAAAATTTGTTTTTAAACTTGTTGTATTCTCTCTTGGCATAATCCAGACCTTTGCCAAAATTCACTGTAGGGTCGTTTAAAAATGCCATGGCATACACCAAGGGACTGCTGTGTTGTACCAGGGTGCCGCCTTGAGCTTTTAGATAGCTGTCTTGTGTGGGCCTTGCACTTTGAGCTGTGTTTTCAACTAGTTTTGCGTAGTGTGTTCGGACTTGTCCCAGGGCCACTGTTTCAAAATTTTCGTTTAAGGGATTGAGCTCAAGATTTTTTGGAACTTCGTAATAGCTTCCAATTTGTCCCACACTGGTACTGAACACAGCCACGTCAATTTTATCTCCCACTGCCACAGCAGTGTGTACCAGTATCACGTTGTATTGTCCATAAGTGGTCAATTCATAATCAGTGTTTATCGTCAACAGTTGATTGTTTAAAAACACTTTGAGATGAGGTATAGTAGCTGTGGTAGCTGGCAGTATGTCTACTTGCACAAACGGTTTGTTCTCACCGTTGACTTCCAAGGTCCGACCGTCAAAGAATTTTGTAAAGATTTGGAACTGGTTGCTGGGTTCAAGATTTTCTGTCCAGATGTTTACCAAGGTGCGATCTTCCGCACCTGAATTTTTTACAAGATAGCCGGTACCTGTGTTGATCGAAGCTGTGGCTCCGGTATCTGTGTTGGTAACATAGGTAAATGTGTCTGTGCTGTAGTAGTTTTTAAATACAATATCACCGATGTTGTTGAAGTTCTGATAACGCAGAGGAAATCCCAACACAGGATCGTTGGTTCCGGTGCCTCTGTAGTAGGCAAACACTTGATTGCCAGCAAATCCGCTGGAAGGGTAAACTGTGCTGTCGCTGAAACTGTATCCACTGCTGTCTACGATATCAAACAAGGGATCCTGATTGAGGCCGGTCTTTTGCTGACACAAGGTCCAGGTGGTACCATTGTATTGATAAGTGTTGCCGGCATTGGTTCCTCCGGTGACCATGACATTTTCGCCCACAAACACAGGATTGTCTGTGTCTTCAACCAGACTAATGTAATCAGGTGCCAGTTCTGTGATCACAGTCACACGCCAAATTTTGTTGCGTACATTGAGGTCATAATCATCAGCAAAAACGATTCTATGCCCTTCTACCAACGGTACTCCTTCAATGATGGTTTCAGGATCTCCGGGTGTTTGTCCTTGAACTCGTGTGCCAGGCAAGGTGGTACCAAACGCATCTGTAGGAGTCAATACAATGAGATCTACGTTGTCTTTGGCCAGTCGTCCATGATCATATAATTGTAGATTGGGTTCAAACTCAATGATAGGTCTACGGCCTGGAATATTGGGGCCATAATCGGCAGTGGTATTGTTGTAAACTGCTGTGGCTGTGATCACATCTTTGTGGAACCAGCGATTGCTGCGGCTCCAGGCGTTGCGATCTTGGCTGCCGCGATTGATAGTGATATAGTCAGCTGTGCCGGTGATGTCGTTGGCCCAGCTTTCAGGTATGGTCAGTTCAGACACTGGTACCAGGTCAATGGCAGTGCCTACTCCATCCACATAAAATTCTTTGTTGGCATAGTAAGCAGGTGTGACCAGGTCATCAAATTGGATTTTGAGCCCGTTGGTAAAAATCACACCATTGGGGCTGGTATAACCCACTTGTCCCAAGATGTCTGTGTTGACATTGATCGGAGTTGACAGATTGTCGATCAGTTTGATCTGACCCACAAAGTTGTTGTTGGCGCTGTCTTGATAGTACAGGTAATCCAAATTGGCTGTGATAGCTGGTACACGATTGTATCTCAGGCTGTCATTCAACCAAAACTGCAAGCTGGCATAGGTTTTACCACTGATAATAAAGACTTTTTCTCTGGGCACAACAGCGGTACTAGGTTCAATCTGTATGATGTAGTCTGTGCCTTCGGTGTCAACAGGCACAAGATTGATCTTCCAGGTGCCAGTTCGTGTGGCTGTGGGTATGACGTCACCGGGACGTATTAAGGCCACATCCAGGGCTGAATATGCAGGATCCACTGCTGGAGTGGTCCAGTAGCTGGCATCTACCTGGCTGTTGATAAACAAAAATGTTTTGTTTTGTAGTTGATTGTTGATACCGTCCAAGCCGTCGGTAAATTCATTTAAAAAATCACTCAACAATCTGTTTTGAATGTCAGTGTAACCAAAAGTCACTGCCGCATCAACGCTTTCCTTGATGGGCATGGCGTTGTAGAAATCTTGTGCGGTGCCCAATGGCACACGGAATGTGACTGTGCCTGAATCGTCGCCATTGTTGGTCACACCGTAGACTTCACGTGTGCTGACTGTGGGCAGATTTGGATCTACACCGCTGGCTCCAGGTTTGCTCTGTATCCAGAAGTTGTAGCCTGGCTGATCAATGCGGAAAGTATAGGTACCACCGCGTACCAAAGTCAGCTGTGTGTTAGGCTGGCTACCTTTGCCTGTAAATGTGTAACCACCCACAGCAGTGTTGCGAGTGACTGTGTAGTCGGCTGTGAAATCAGCCTGTCCACCGTAGACTTGTACCGCTGCCGGACCTGCAGGCAACCAATAATAATTGAAATAATTAACAAACTTGTCGTAATCAAAATGACCATCGTAGTTGTAAATCTTGCTGCTGAACAGGCGTTGTTGATCATTGATGTTTCCACCATTCAACTGTATGCTGTATAATAAATCCAAGAATCCTGTGTTGAATTCGACCTCATTGCTGTCGTTGGTTATGACCACACTGGGTTCTAACTGATAATTTTTACGCCCGGTGTTGGTTTCTGGCACATAGTTGTCTCCCAGCTTGTAGGTAGGAGCCAGCGTGCGACCAATGTAGCCGCTGAGAGGAATATTGACACTGTCGGTGATCAGGTGATCAAATGTGGCACCAAGAAAACGTTCATTGGTGTCGCTTTGAAAAACACGTGGTAAAAATTCTGCAGATCGACGACCAGCCATTAATATGTTCCTATTAGAGTGTTACCAAGATTCAATTGTGCTGCTGTGACTGCACTGACTATTTCCACATCATTTACTGTGGCCGCACTGGTGATGATTTCCCAGGGTTCGCAGTTGATCTGGAAATAATTTCCAAATACCAAGTTGTTGTTGGCTGGCACAATCAACACACTGCTGATATTGGGCACCAAGGTTGAGTGCAAGTAAGCGGCCAGTTCGCTGAAATAAAATGTTTCGCCAAAGTCCCAGTTGGCCACGTTGAAATAAGAATTGATTGCTTCAATTACCTGGCTCTTGATTTCGTTGTCAGTGACGTTGCTGTTGGGATTCTTGACTACTTGGAATCTGGCACGAAGATTCACATCGGCCTTGGCTCCAAACAAGGGCTTGAACTTGGCTGGATTATAAACCAAGGTATCGCTGACTGCTTTGAAATTGTCCAGGTCGCTGTAGGCTGTTTCTAAACTGGTGCTGGTTGGCAAGTCTGGCTGAGTGATGGTGCCTGTGAGATCACGCAACCAGTTGATATAGTCTGTGGCATAGGTAGCTGTTAGTATATAGATATCCACAATGTTGACCGGTGTAGGATCTATACGGCTACGTCCAGGAACATTGTGTTTGTACTGGAAATACAGGTCATCTCTGCTCACAGCAGTGTTGGCCACTGTGGTATAAAGATCAGGATTGTCAGGCACATATTCGGCCTGTGTGGTCAATGAACGTACCAGGATGCGTGACTTGTCTACGTAGCCATCACTTTCAACAATGTTGTTGTAGATTTGCCAGACCACATCGTTGTCCAGGGCCTGGCTGTTTCCAGGCTTGGTATTGATACGCAGGATTTTAATCGTATCAAACACATTGGTGCCTGTGCTGCTGTTGTACACACGCACAGTAGGGTCAAAATAAAACTTGGTGCCGCCAGCACTGCCAAATGTGTATTCAACCACTCGATAGAATATGGTGTAGATGCCTTGATTGTAAACAAATTTAAGGATCCAGTCCGAGCTTGATCCAATTTCAGCTGGTGTGATGTTTTCCCAGGCACCATAAGTTCCATCTTCGGTGTTTAACACTGTGGGATTGTAACGCAGACCAAAATTCAACAAGGCCTTGATTTGTGTGATCATGGTAGTGATCAAAGATGTGCCTGGTGAATTTTTATAGGCAGCAATTATGGCATTGGCGCCTGACAGATTCACGTCACTGAGTATGGCACCCGAAGGTACCACTGTGCCAAAGCTGACCAAATTGGGCAGGTCTGGATCTGTGTCAGGTACCACTGACGTCACTGTGGCATAAAAATTCAAGCTGTCGCCTACGTTGGATAGTGTGTTACCTGCCACCAACTGATGTTCGCTGTTGAATCTGTAACCCACCGGAGCACTGAATTGCAGGCTGGCGCCCACATCCACATAACGCAGATAGTGACTGACGTTGGCTCCCACTTGCAAGGTCACGTTGCTGACTGTGTTGGCCAAAAATCCTGCACTGGTTCCTGTGCTGACAGTGTTTTGATTGAAACGGATGTTACCACCAGCCACAGTGTCAGTGTTTCCTGAGTAGCGAGGATAAAAGCTCACATTACCGTAGTAAAAATTACGCACTTCGGTGCTGCTGATGATAGGAATAACCTGATCGTAGATGGCCGAATATATGTCATTGTCAGTTAAAAAATCAAATTGAGCAGAACTTATCTTGTTGTTGGCTGCTATGGTGCCATCGTCGCCAAATATGTTGGTGCTGGAGAAACTGCCAGTGGGATCCAAGGCATCTAAGTATAGACTCACACCTGAACTGGTGCGATTCACTGCCTTGATTTTTTGTATGCTACCAAAATTGGTCTGAGGAAAGATGTTGTAGTCTTCCGCTGTGATCATGCGGTTCTGTGTGTAGTACTGCTGTGGTGCTGAAGCCTTGATGCTGCTCAAGCTAGGAGCCGCATTGGCATTGGTAACCGTGTACTTCAAGCTGGCAGTGATAGTCAGGGTTTCAATGCGTCCACGAGTGCTCACATAAGGAAATGCCACACTGATGTTGCTCATGTCATCGGGTGTGATCGAATAGGTCAAGCCATTGCTGGTACGATAATAAAATCTAAATGAACCCTGTGGAATGTTAGAGAATGATCCATCACCAAACACGATATCAATTTGGTCATTGTTGCGAGTGTTGATCTGATAGAGATTTTTGTCGCTGAGCTGATTATAGATCACGTTTATGCCAGCCAAGGCAGGAACCTTGGACCAACGCTGATCCACGTTGCGGTTCACATCCAGGCTGTACAACCACTGATCAGTGTCATTGATGTTGTTGGCTGGAACATTTACATAGTTGTTGGGTATGCTGTTGGCAATGTTGAACTCAATGGTGTTGAGCTTGCCTTGTTTGAAGTACAAAAAGAAACCAGTGTTGTTTGAGCCATTGCCGTTGTTGTCGTTGCGATACAGGATGTTGAATCGTCCCAGGGTGCTAGGATCAGCTTCGTACACATAGCTTTCGCCCACACTGGTGGCACTGACTGCTTCAAATGTCACCACATCACCGTTGATGTTGGTAGCAAAACTGCCAATGGGCAGGGTATTGGTATCTAAGTTAATGGTGTATTCGTCGGTTTTGACACCGTTGATGGTCTGGCTGTTGCCAGGTTTGCCCACGGCCTGATTGGTCACAAAGGCTGCGTTCAGCACATTGGTAAACTGTTCCAACCAGTTGTCATTGGTCAAGTCGTTCCACTGCACAGTGGCTCCGCTGAGATTTACACCGTTGCTGTCTGTGATGTTTTCTGTGGTGCGTACACTGTCTACCTTGAGCAGGCCAGTGGCGCCAATGTTGCGTTTGGGATTGTAGCTCAGCATGCGGGCCAGCTTTAAGATGCTGTCTCTGCGTTGTGCTGTGTCTATGAAATTTTCTCTGGTGTTGAGATCGCTACGGAAAGCCAGACTCTGACCCAGGAACGCAATCATGTCTATCAAGGCCAGGTATTCAGAGCTTTCTAAGAAATCGTTAAAAGTTTCTGGGTAATAGGTTTTGATGTAATTTATCATGCTGTTACGCAGGGTTTCAAAGTCGTAACTGGTGAAATCTGCGTTGGTAAACGTCTGATAAATTTTTGTCCAATCCTGCTGTACCAGCAGGTTAGTTTGTCGAGTGGTTTGTGCCATAGTTTTTATGCCCGTATAAGGTATTTATCGCGAGCCATTATATGGTCTGTTAATTAGAAGTCAAAGTCTTGGAATTGCGATCAAAGTTCAACGCAATGGTTTCTGTTTGATCTGTTGGCACATAGGTCAGTGTGATTTCTATCATGAACCCTTGATCTTGTTCGTCGATGGCCACTTGTCCCACACTGAATCTTGGATCATAGCCGATTATGCGATTGATATCATTGGCAATGACCTGCTGGCTGTCTTCGGTCAAAGGCTCAAACAGCATGTCCCAGATCACTGTTCCAAACTTGGGTTGCATGAGCTTTTCGCCCTTGCGTATGTTGAAATAATTGATAAGATCTTGCCGTGCCAGTTCATAGTCAGTGAGACTGTATTTTTTAACATTTACAAGAGTACTGAATCCGCGATATAGAGCCATGTTAATATTTACCGACTTAGCACAGCCACACTGTAGCGACCTTGTGCATAGTAGTCATCGGCTGTGCCCACACCTGCGTATCTCCAGGCATAAGCACCAGTTCCGTTGATGTTTGCAGCTGTGGGTCTGGTGCCGGTGCCAACGTACCAGGCCACGGCCAACATGCCAGCTGTGACTTCAGCACTGTCGTTGGCCAACACGGCTGTGTTTTTTATCATCATGCTGTACAAATCTTCAATGATTCTATAGGCCAAATAGTCCTGTGCTATGCGATTGTTTAAAAAATCTGTGCAACTGGAGACTGTAAAATTATATTCTTCAGCATCTGTGAGTGTAGCTCTCCAGCAGTGCCTGTAATTTACAGCTTCTGTGCCATAGCTGGCCACGCTGCCGGGCGCCAACAGGCCGTAGTCTTCCAGTGTGGCCGCTGTGATTTGATACATGCCCAGTTCATTGTTGGTACCTATGAGAGTGTAGTTCCAGCCGCTGATGGCATAGGCCAACTGTGCTACAAGATTTTTATGCTGTACTGAAGTCAACTGTTTGATTGTGGCCCAGTCTGGTACAGCTCTAGGCATGAGTTCTTGGCCCAGCCAACTGATGGGCAAGGCTCGGCTGACTGCACGTCGTGCGGCTCGCTGTATGCCTATGTCTGCCATTATGCTGATCCTTGTTCACTGGCTGGACTGCTGGCCGGAGTTTGATTTCCTGTGCCACCACCGCCTACCACAGGTGCTGAATCAGCAGCAAACTGATTTTGTGTTTTGCTGGTTGACTTGCGATCAAACGGTTCATGTGTGGGTGCCGCAGAACACACAGTTCTCAAAGCACTGGGCACTGACACCCATTGTTTGCCATTCAGTACCACATCAGGCAAAAACTTGGTGGTAGCAGGCAATACCGGCATGGGTGGAAACGGAGCACCACTGTTTAAACTCAGCAAACTGGCATTGATTGATGCTTTGCCAACACTGCTGATGCTTAATACAGCACCACTGCTGATTGATGTTTTACCCACTCCACTGAGAGTCAAAAATGCATTGGTACTCAAGCTGGCTGCACCCAGAGAACTCATTTTCAGTATGCCATCGCTGGAAATAGTCAGACTGGTCATGGGTACCTTGGCTGTGGGAGTGGCAGCAATTTTTATGATTGGAGCACACATGTTGATGTTGACATCGCTGTGGAAATTCATCACACCTTGTGTTCTAAAATTCATGCCACCCATGCTGTACACATGCATGGTGCCTTTGGCTCCAAATTCTATGTACTGCATGCCAGTGTTGCTGGCCAAGTACATGATTCCATCGGTGTCATTCATCAACAGTTGATGTCCGCCAGATGTGCGTAGGCGTATGAGCTGATCGATGCCATTGGCATCACCATCATCCATGACAAATTGATGTCCGCCGGCTCTGGCAATCACAGCCTGTGGCTCGGCAGGATTCACGCTGCCCAGTCTACGACCCGGCGTGCTGATGCCATAAACGTTGCTGGGGCTTTCACGCAGACTGCTGGAACTGATGGCACCTCGCACCGGATCCTTGTCTAGCCCTTGTGCTACCAGTATACTGGCCTGATATTCATGCGGTCTACGTGGAGTGCTTTCCAAACCATCGCTGCTGAATGCTGTGTTGGCTGTGGTGTTGTATTCCACCACTGGAAATATGCTTTCTCGAGATGCTGGCACTGGTCCGTCTGGAGCCACTGTGCGTTGTGCTCCGCCCACGTTTCGTCCCAGGCCTGGAACCATGTGATGGCTGGGCGTGTCATACACACAAGCAAACCAATAACCTCGATTCAAGTCTCCGGCCACAAATATGACCAAGACCTTGGTACCTATATCAGGTGGTACCATCCACATGCCATAGCTTTGACCGTTGGTAAAGGGGCCGTCGGGCAGTTCCTGGCTACCAGTGCCAAACGTGGTGCCAAAAAACGGACTGGCGTAGTTCACAATGATCTGATCTTCTTTGGTGGTAGGCAAAGAACCCAGACCCGCAAAATCAGGAATGTATACCTTGAGCTGACCCAGGCGTGTGCCTTCCACTGTGCCTACCACTGTGGCTTCGTAAGGCCCAGGGTCAATGGTATATCCGGTGCGTTTGGGATCTGCTTTGGCTATGGGATCCGGTCCGGTGCGTCGTATGCTGTCTGTTGCCATGTTTGATTACTCTCTTGGATCGTTTCTGCTTCCTGTGACTGTTAATGTCAGTCCTCGACCAGGATCAGTTTCAGTTAAATTTTCCGCTCCAGCAGTGCCACCTGAGCCGGTTGATCCTGAACTGTTGGTTGGTATAACCGTTGTGTCATTGGCCTGGCCACCACCGGCGCTGCCAGCTCCGCCTTGACCACCAGCACGTCCGCCTTGTTGTAAACGCTGGAATGCTGTGACAAAGTCGCTGTTCAATATCCTGGCCATGTGCAATACCTGTTCAAACTTGCCACCGGCAAAACGATTTTCTATGCGTACAATGATGTATTGTCCACTGAACAGGCTTTGGCTGTACTGTGGTTGTGGGTAGACCAAGCCCTGATTGTCTATGTCTATGTCTATGTCTACCGGACTGTTTATGGTAATAGTGGCAATGACTTCGCCACGATCCATGCGTAGGTGTCCGTATCTGTCTGCGTATTCAGCTGCTGATTCGCTGTCACAGTATTTTTTACTCTGATTGGGGCTGGGCACATATAACCAGTCATCCTGCTTGATCAAGCTGGGGTCGCCCACTATGGTCATCTGCAGATCCACCATGTTGGCATTGGTCAGGCTGTTGTAAATGCTGTCAATCACATCAGCACCAACCTGTGCAGATGCACGGTTTATGGTGTTCATGCCTGTGGTCACATTTTGATTGGCCACTACCAATCTATAACGCAAGGGTGTGACATTGGGTACCAGGCCCAGAGCCGGGCTCAGTGCCGTGAATATGGCCGGATTCAGATTCATACGACGCTGGAACTGATTGGTCAACAGGCTGCGTTCAGACTTGGTGCTTTGTGAATCTTCTGTGGAGGACACGGCCTGTGTGAAAGCCAACACTGTGCTGTGATAGGTCTGATCAAAGTTCAATTTCAAATCTATGATGTCGGTGTTTTTGCCTGTGTAGTAGTAATTGTAGCGTTTTACAGTATAAGGTATGCTGTCTGAATACAAGGGCAAGGCCGGATGATTGCCTTTCCAGGTTGCATACTGGTGTACTTTGAATGTCACTGTCTTGGCATAGGCGTTGCGTTTGACATCGTAGGCATTTTTTTGTCCGGTGCTTTCACTTAACAGTTCCACCTGTGTCAGTGTTTTGAATGCCAAGAACACATCTGTTTGTTTGCCGTCTTTGTTTTCTTTTTCCAGACCCAGTTGCAGGTTGATAAGATAGTCGCTGTGTGCCATGACCCGGGTAATCACATCAACAATAGGTGTACCACGTGGAATACTGAAACTGTTTTTGCTGAGATCAATGCCTTTTACTTTGGGATTGGCACGATCTAAGCTCACACCTTTTTCGTAAACGATTTTGCTGGCAGCAATGGTTTCATCAATGTCAAACACCAGGCCATCGGCTTCTTGCTGATTGCCGGCCACGATCTGCTCGTACTGGAACAGTCTATACTGTTTCTGGAACTCTTCAAAAAACTCTTTGACTGTGCCAGCAGTGACGTTGAAGTTTTTAGGAGCGGTGCCGTATTCGGCAGTGTGTGCCAGGGTGCCCCAGGGAGTAAATTGCAGTTTGTATTCAGCGCCACGATTGGTCACATCAATTTTCATTGTGGTGATACGGATAGGAAAACGTTTGGTATAAATGCTTTTGTTGAACTGTGTGGTTTCGTCGCCGTTGTCATCATAGCCCCTGAACTCCAGTTGCATGAGATAGGGCCTGTCGCAGTAGTTGGTGTACTTGGTTCCATCAAAGCTGGCTGCCACAAGATTGTCCACAAAGGTCACCCCATAGGGTTCAATCACGGTCATGGTGCCTTGTATCATGTTGGAACTGCGGCTGACTCGATTAGGTGCTATCACTGTTTCAAACTGCACGTCTTGTATGTGATAGTTCAAGCCCAGAGTATTAGGCTGTCGCTGTTTGGGATACACACCACTGTCCTGTGCTATGACAAAACTTTTTTTGCTGAGCTTGTAGTTCAAGGCTGCATCAACATCGATGCAGTTGTTGAGATTGCTGAGATCATCCAGATCCAACCACCACAGGCTCCACACATAACTGTAGCTGGCAAATCGATGTAGCGGATTCTCGTGTACGCGAGTCGCAGTTGGTAGTTTGAGAGTCATTGTTAGTTACCGATGGCTGCTTGCACTGTGGCCTGATTCGGCACATAGATTATGGTACCAGTGGTAAAGCTAAACACCGGATCAGTCAGCACATCTGGATTCCTGATGGCAAACACCCACCACAGAGCTGAATCTTTGTACATGTCGTAGGCCAGGAGGTCCGGACGTAGATTGTAAATGCTGTCGATCTGATACACAGCATCAGTGACATCAGCAGGTATAGATACGCCGGACCATACGTCCAGGAACTTGCCCCAGGTCTGTGTGCGAGCATATGGACTGTTTTGACTGTATGCGGCTGCCATTATAGGAATCCACCATTCTTGTTGTTGTTATTGCCAAAGCGTGTGGGCTGTGTGGCACCAAATATGCTGGCTGGTAGGCCACGCCCAGGTGCATTGATCAGGGCACCTCTGGCAAAATCATTGAGACTGAAACTCTGGCTCTGTGCCAAGCGGCTGTAGACCGGTTGTAGGCTCAGGGTCATTTGGCTGGTAGTAGGCAAGCGTGTGCTGTTGAGCCGGCGATTCATGACCTGCGGATTGTAACCGGTGCGTGTGACTGCTGGTTCAGGAATGTCCATGTAGTCTACATCTGCAGGCATGGTATGGCTGAAACTGGTGACCACGCAAGGCACATTGGGCAGGTAGTACTGTCCATAGCCATTGAGATACACAATGGGCGGAGGATTACCGGCATTGGGATCTGCACCAAAAAACATCTTGGTCACTGAACGGAAAAAGTATATGGCTGCCAACAGGTATTGGCCTTCGGGTATGTTCTGTACTGTGAAATCTGCTGTGATGCTTATGGCCTGTACTTCCGAATTTTCATAAAAATACTGTGTGTAGTTGTTGTGTACAGTTTTCTGTGGCTGATAGTTGGCAGTGTGTGTGACATTGATACTGGGTGTGTAAGGAAATACCACACCTATGCGTCGTGCGCCGCCTTGGAAAAACAGATCACTGAGCATGCCGCTGACTGTGTTGGATGCTGTGCTGCCAACTTCGTTGACCAAGGGACTCAGCAAGATGTTGCTGGGATCACGATAAAAATATGTGCTGTTGGGTGCCAGACTGATACGCACACGCCAGTCTGTGCTGGCATCAGGATAGAACTTGATCTCGGCTGGTCCCACTGTGCGTTCACTGTATCTAAACATGGAAGCCACGCTTTGTCTGTTGCCGGGATTCACAGCACTGGTCAGGCCCACTGTGCCCAGGAAAGAGTTACGTATCCCTTGTGCTGCCTGAGCACCAAAGCTGGCACTGCCGCCTTGTACAGATCCGGGTAGATTTTGATTGCTTAAAACTGGCATATGGATTCCTGTGATACAGTATTTACCGCGGAAAATAATGTGTGTATATAATGCAGGTTTGTAAATTGTGGTTGACAGGCCGGATTAAATATGTTAGTATGTGCTAACTTTTAAAGGAATAGCAGGTGCGCCACAACTATCTCAACAACAAAGACATACTCAAAGAAATACACAAAAGCAAAAATTCTTACTGCACATTCGTGAGTCCTCAGGACGCCGACTACGACATCATCGTAAACAGTGTGGACAAAATCAACAAAAAGAACATCATGCAGGGTCGCAAGAATCGTGCCGAACGCTTGACCAAGCTGGCACACGAAGCTGCCACTGCGGATGGGACCAAACGCAAAATGGATGAATTCGAAGTCAAACTGCGTGAAGTCAAAGACACTGATGTGGTGTTTCGTGTGATGACCTGGGAACATGTTCCTGTGGACGATGTCAAAAGTCGCAAGGCTGCTATCAAGGCTCTGGAAGAAGAAACCGACAGCATGCACAGCGAGTATGATGACGAAGATCTAGACATTGCCGGCAATACCAAATATGTAAAATGCAACTTTCCACCATTCCAACACTATCGTGTGACCGAAAACGGAGAACCAGTGTGTGTGGGCAAGAGCCACTGGAAAGGTGACCTGAAAACAGGCGAGTTCAATCGCGATCATGGCAAGATGACACCCAAGCTGGCACACATGTTTATCAAATTATGTGAACGTTATGCCACTCGCTCAAACTGGCGTGGATACACTTACAATGACGAAATGCGAAGCCAAGCACTGTTACAACTATCTCAAATTGGACTTCAGTTTGATGAAGCAAAAAGTCAAAATCCGTTTGCCTATTATACTGCTGCTATCACCAATTCATTTACTCGGGTACTTAATATCGAAAAGCGTAATCAAAACCTGCGAGACGATATCCTGGAAATGAACAACTTGACTCCAAGCTACACACGCCAAGGCATGAAAATTTCAGTGGGCGGTGGTGACGGCGGCTACGACGAGTAACTGCCGGTTGCAGTTTACCATTTAATCGTATATACTACTGTCTATGACTAACCTTTTCAAGAAGGCTGCTATCTTTACAGATATACATTTTGGACTCAAATCCAACAGCCAGCTACACAACGAAGACTGTTTGAATTTTATAAAATGGGCCACAGCCAAGGCACGAGAGGAAGGTTGTGAAACAGCCATGTTCTTGGGCGACTGGCACAACAATCGTGCGTCCATCAACATCGTTACACTCAACTACAGCCTCAGGGCCTTGGAGCACCTAAATGAAAACTTTGAGCAAACATACTTTATTCCGGGCAACCATGATCTGTATTATCGCGACAAACGTGATGTACAATCTGTGGAGTGGGCCAAACACCTCAGTCGCATACACATTTGTAACGATTGGTTTACTATGGGCGATGTTACTATTGCTCCTTGGCTCGTGGGCGATGACCATAAGAAACTCAAAAAGCTAAAAGGCAAGTACATGTTTGGGCATTTTGAATTGCCCGGATACTTGATGAATGCCATGGTAGCCATGCCCGATCATGGAGAGATACGTCGTGAAGACCTGGATGGTTTTGAACAAGTGTTCAGTGGGCATTTTCACAAACGACAAACCAAAAAGAATGTGACCTATATCGGCAACTGCTTTCCGCACAATTATGCTGACGCCGGCGATGATGACCGCGGCATGATGATCCTGGAGTGGGGCAAAGATCCTGTGTATCACTCATGGCCCGACCAACCTATGTATCGTGTGTTTGGTCTCAAAGATGTGCTCACGCACACCGAAGCCATGCTGAAGCCCAACATGCATGTGCGTGTGAATCTAGATGTAGACATCAGCTACGAAGAAGCCACATTTATCAAAGAAACATTTATCGACACTTATCGACTGCGTGAGATCACGCTTATACCAGCCAAGGTCACCGATCTCACCGATTATGAAATACAAGGCAACATAGCCTTTGAAAGTGTGGATCAGATCGTGTTTGGGCAATTAAACAGCATTGAAAGCGAGCAGTACAACAAAAATCTCTTGCTGGACATTTATCGTAATCTATGACATGGAGAAGTCTACAGTTAAGAAGCGGAGATTGCACACAAGATTCTATTGTGTTAAATCTGTTTCAAGGTAAAACTGTACGCTATGTGGGTACAGACAAAGAATTTGAAAAACGGTTACGTCTCGACCCTGACAGCAAAAATCTCATTGCCGTGGTCAATCGCTCAATCTGGCTCAGCGAACTAATAGAATTTGTAAAAGTCAATTTGTCTGTGCCCACAGAAAGTTTTTACTTTGGTGTAAATCGCTATCTAGTGCAAGGCAACGATACCACCATTGGGTTTGATCCCACGCAAGACAGTGGACTCAGTTTGACCAAAGTCATGCAACAAGCAACCGAGTCCTTGGGCTTTCATGTGGCTGAGTCTGGATATTTTGATGATGACCAAGGTCGGCATTTTAATTTTGCACAGCCCGTGACTTATATCTATGGAACACAAAGGTCTGACCTATAAAATGATCGCGAGAAATCGCGACAGATTTCGGCAGCATGTTTATCCGACCATGCAGATGTCACCCAACGAACTGATTGACCTGAACCAGTTTGAGCAAGACCGGGTCATTGTCATGATCGATTGCTGTGCTGACTACTACCAGGAATGTTTTCCCAATCACCGCATAGTGCGTGTGGAAGGAGTGTTTGCCTGTAAAAATTATGCATTTGATCCGCAACAGATCGATCACATATTCGACGACAAGGATTTTGACCATACCCGATTTCCGCCCATGTCGTATCCGGGTTCTGTGCTGATCATGGACCACAGCCTGTTTATAAAATACAGGACTGGAGCACAACTGCTGGACTTGGTAACAACCATGACCAAAAACATACAGCCCACAACTGTGATTGTGCGACATCACAGTTATGCATTCAATGAGTACAGATTTGGCAACAGATTACAAGAACTGTTGCACATGATCCCAGAGGATTATGTCATGGTCGGTGTGCATTTTGATGAAAGCGATTTTGCGGTGAGATTTAAAAAAATCACAGAATACAACTATGATAGCCATTGATTTTGTTGCCGGCAGCCACGGACACTACCTGGAATACGTAGCCAATAGATTTGTGGCTGGCATTCCTGCAGATTTCAGTCCGTTCAATGCCAACAATGCCAGTCACACCAGACCCAAAGACTACTACAACCATGCCGAATTCATAGCCGAGCACTATTACGAAAAAGGTCAGCCCAGCACACAACGAATTCTAAGGATCACTTTTACCACACAGGACCTGCTGGCTCTCAGCAGCGTGAGCCTGCGCCGTGCCGGTGACTACAATATTGACAACAACTTGCTGGAAGTTGATACCTACAACAAATTAAAAAACGTCCACTACGAATACATGATTGACGTTATCAATCGTGCTTACCCTGAAGCTGCAATTTCAGCCCAAAACCCCAACTGCCCTAGACACATCTTGCGTGAGTATTTTAAATTTGGTTTCCGTGACCCAGAACAACATGGCTTTATGTTGGAACTGAACAAATTAATGTACTCAACCCATCAGGATGTTTTTGATTTTGCCCTGAGCGATCTTTACGATTTGGATCGCTTTTTGTCTAGGACACAGGCATTGTCTACCTGGTACGGAACACCGTTAGTGGACCTGCCGGCTTTGACAGAATTACACAAAGAATTTTTAACCAAACAGATTTATCGAGAGCATCATGTGATCTGTGATCAGATCATTGAAGCTGTGCAACAAGGGCAGGAGTTGGATATACCACCCTTGACCCTGTTCCAAGAAAGCTACATCAATGGCCGGATCGAGCACCTGTACCAAAAAGAGATGCCATTTTTTATGGCCCAATATTTCTCCAACACACGAGATATCATAGCATGTTTGACTTGATCAACAAAATCTGTTATAGTACAAAGACCATATGTTTAAAATAAAAACACTCACTGTTAAAAATTTCATGAGCGTGGGCAATACCACCCAGGCTGTAAACTTTGATCGCCAGGACCTGACCTTGGTTCTGGGTGAAAACCTGGATCTGGGCGGAGATGACACTGGTGCCAGAAACGGCACAGGTAAGACCACCATCATCAATGCCTTGAGCTATGCCTTGTACGGCAATGCCTTGACCAATATCAAAAAAGACAACCTGATCAACAAGACCAACAACAAAAACATGATGGTCACCATTGATTTTGAAAAGGATGGCCAGGAATATCGCATTGAACGTGGTCGCAAGCCCGGTGTCATGAAGTTTTTTGTGGGTGACACCGAACGAGAAATCACCGACGATGCACAAGGCGACAGCCGAGAAACACAGGCCGAAATAGAACGCATGCTGGGCATGAGCCACGACATGTTCAAACACATTGTGGCCTTAAACACTTACACTGAACCGTTCCTGGCGCTCAAGGCCAATGATCAGCGTACCATTATTGAACAACTGCTGGGCATTACCTTGTTGAGCGAAAAGGCTGATCGACTCAAAGAAGCTGCCAAGGCCACCAAGGATGCCATAACCAAGGAAGAGTTCCGCATCAAAGCTGTGCAGGATGCCAACAAGCGTATTGAAGAACAGATAGAAAGTCTCAAACGCAGACAAACACTTTGGACTACCAAGCATGAAGAAGAGATTACAAAACTACAGACCGCGATCGAAGAACTCAAAAAGATCGACATTGAAGCCGAGATTGCTACACACAAGGCGTACCAGGTATGGGATCAGAAACGCAAAGACATTAACGAATTATCTGGGCAGATCTCCCGCACGAAGCTTGACCATGATCGCGAAACAAAAAGCATTGAAAAACTTAGCAAAGAGATTGCGACTCTTGAAAACCACACCTGCCACACTTGCGGTCAGCCGTTCCACGACTCTAAGCACCAACAGGTCTTGGAAGCAAAGCAGGCGGATCTATCAACAGCTAGTGCAGCAAAGGCAGAACATGTTGCCTTCTTGGGCGAACTACAATCAGCTCTCACTGGGCTGGGCGACCTGGGCCCAAGGCCAGTGACCTTTTACGACAAAGAAAGCGAAGCCATACATCATCAGGCCACAGTAAAAAACCTCGAAGAGCAATTGGACGCCAAGCATCAAGAGCAAGATCCTTACACAGAACAAATTGTAGAAATGCAAGACAAGGGTGTGGAAGAAATCAGCTATGACGAAATCAACAGTCTCGGCAACATACGTGATCATCAGGAGTTCTTGCTCAAACTGCTCACAAACAAAGATTCGTTCATACGCAAACGCATCATTGATCAAAACTTGAGCTATCTAAATGCACGCCTGGGACAATACTTGGACCGTATTGGCCTACCACACACTGTGAAATTCAACAACGACCTGTCAGTGACCATCACTGAATTGGGACGAGATCTAGACTTTGACAATTTGAGTCGTGGTGAACGCAACAGACTCATACTTTCCTTGTCCTGGGCATTCCGTGATGTGTGGGAAAGCCTGTATCAACCCATTAACTTGTTGTTTATCGACGAGCTGGTGGATTCAGGCATGGATAGTTCGGGTGTGGAGAATGCCTTGGCCATACTCAAGAAAATGAGCCGTGAAGCCAACAAGAGTATTTGGCTGGTTAGCCACAAAGATGAACTGGCCGGACGTGTGAACAATACCTTGCATGTGGTCAAAGAAAACGGCTACACCACTTATAACACGGATGTAGAAATTGTATAAAGTTTTGCATCTAGAGTCTACTGATGTTTGCCAGGCATCGTGTCCAGCCTGTGCCCGAGAAACCGACCCTGAGTTTGATAAAACGCAACAGCATCACCTGACTGTGGCACAGGTACAACAACACATGTCAGATGACGACATACGCGGTCTTGACAAGATGTTCATGTGCGGCAACTACGGAGATCCAGCTGCTGGTGATCACACCATGAACCTCTACAACTATTTTAGAAGTGTGAATCCCACTATAACCCTGGGCATGAACACCAATGGTGCCATACGACCCAGTACCTGGTGGACCTTGTTGGGCAACATTTTCCAACAACCCAAGGACTATGTGGTATTCAGCATTGATGGATTAGAAGATACCAATCATGTATACCGCCGTGGTGTGACCTGGCACAAAATCCTAGACAATGCACGTGCTTTTATAGATGCTGGTGGCAGTGCCCATTGGGACATGTTGGTCTATAAGCACAACGAACATCAGGTTGATGCGTGCGAACAGCTGGCCAGACAAATGGGCTTTCGTTGGTTCCGCGCCAAGGTCAGCCGCAGACCTTTGTTTGATAATTTAGAATATCCTGTGACCTGGAACCGATTACAGTACACACCAGGATCAATTGATTGCCATGCTCTACGAGAATCTAGTGTGTACATAGATGCCCGGGGACGTATCAGTCCTTGCTGTTGGCTGGGAGCAAGACAAAGCAATTTTGTTCACGATATCCAACAGGTACAAGTAACCTGGGCAACTGATCAGCCTGACGTGACTTGTGCAACTACTTGTACCGCACAAGAAAATATCACCAACTTTGAAAGCCAATGGCGCAGAGAGGTAGAGCTATGCTAGCCACCTGGCACTTTCACATAGAAATTTCTAGCAAGTGTACCTTGCGTTGTCCTAGGTGTGCCAGACAAGAAGTTCCAGACACCTTAGTCAACACAGAACTGGATCTAGAGTTTTTTAAGAAAAACTTTACAGAACAATTTGTACGTGATAATGTTGAAAAGATCACATTCTGCGGCGACGACGGCGATCCTATCTATGCACATGACTTGATCGCTGTGATTGGATATATCAAAAGCATACGGCCTGTGGAAATTGTCGTTATCACCAATGGATCGCACAAACGACCAGAATGGTGGCAGGAACTGGGATCCGTGCTGACAGAACAGGACACAGTACATTTCAGCATCGACGGTTGGGACAATGATTCCAACACACTGTATCGTGTAAACAGTGACTTTGACAGCATACAACAAGGAGTTGCCGCTCTGCGAGCCAGTTCACGCTGTCGTATCATATGGGCCGCTATCGCTTTCAGATTTAACCAAGATCGTGTCTATGACATGATCGCACAGGCACAGAGCTGGGGCATGGACGGATTCCAGATAACCAAAAGCACCAAATTTGGCAAGATTTATCCGGTGTACGGGGCGGATGACCCGTTACAGCCCAGCGACGAGTGGGTCAGTGCCAGCCATAGGTTTGAGCGTGAAACTTTCTTGCTGTCCGTGCGAGGATTAAACAACCATGTGTGGCGATCACATCCCATCAACATTGAGCTGTACAAAAACTCCAAGGAAATCAACGGAGTGCGTCCATTATGCCAAATTGGCAACAAAGGACTATATATAGATGCTCAAGGAAGATTATTTCCTTGCTGTTGGGTAGCAAATCGATACAGCCATAATACCGAGTGGCAAACCTTGGCCAAGCAGTTTGATTTACATGATCGCACACTTGTACAAGTGCTGGCAGATCCTTTTTGGCGCACAGACATGCAGACTTACGGATGGCAAGAGTGCCAGACCAAGTGTGCCGATGGCCTGGTAGATCAAGAATATGCCACGATTTGGTAGGCACGAGATAATTATGTATGAATGACATGGCTTTTCGAAAACCAACCACAAGATACCTTGCCCGAAGACTGCGTGGGCTTTGTTTATTTGATCACAAATGAACTGTCCGGCAGGATGTATGTTGGCAAAAAATTAGCAAAATTTAGCAGGACCACTTACCGTGTGGTAAAATTAAAAAACGGTAAGAAGAAAAGAAAAAAGATAAGAGGTAAGATAGATTCAGACTGGAAAACCTACTATGGATCCAGTCCAGATTTACAGCGTGATGTGGCTGATTTGGGTGCTGAAAATTTTACAAGGGAAATACTATACTTTTGTAAAAGTAAAGCAGAATGCAGTTATGTCGAGGCGAGAGAACAATTTGCTCGCCGTGTGCTGGAATCTGAAGAATACTACAACGGCATCATAAACTGCCGTATACATGGCTCACACATTTTAGGCAAACTCTAGCCACCCAGGCTTTTTCAATCATAATCGTAACGCACTCTGTTTGGTCGAGGCAGCTCGACTCCCGTTGCGGACTGGTGAGATACCCAGTCTAGATGTTCTCGGGTGTGCAAGGCTAATGCTAACTTAAGGCAAAAAATGGTTCGGGCTCTGATGAAAAAGATACAACCCGTGCTTATAGGACTTGGATCAATTATCGGGTCACTAGGGTTCCGTTGATATGTGAAGCTTGAGTAGGGGGTACCGGTCAACCGCCTCCGCAGTTATTATACAAAGAATTCAGTGTATAATAACTAATCTCATTATAATTGATGACTGTGCTACTCGGATAATGCAGCTCATTGTTCACCGTTGATACGGTGAATTATGACCGATTAATCTGGATAATACAGAAAAGCAAAAAGTTGTGAACGAAGTGAAACAACAGATCTCGTTAGAGATCTTAAAAGAATGGCATGCCTGATTCTTTGGTAGTATCTAGGTTGTCATTGATCAATTTGATAATCATGTCTTTTTCTGTTTGGCTCAGCAACATGGCATCATCGTAACTGAGTCCACCACGCATGAACCAACACAGTTTTAACAGTTCGGATTTTAGGGCTTTTGTTTCTGAGTCTAGTGTGTTAAGATATTCGACTACCTGCTCTCTGTCTAGAGACAAAAGCCTTAGGCGAAAAAACTGGCGTAGTCAAATTCCAAAGGCATCTGATATGCATTGTTGCATTCTGAACAAGTCACATCAATGGGTTTGATTCCTGCAAATTCACTATGCTGTTTGAGTGTGTCCTGTACCTGTTTCATTATGCGGAATTCGGCTTCGTTGTAGAATTCTTGTATGAACGCAGTGTCAGTGACCTGTTGCCCATCTTCCAGTTCCACATACTCGGTGCTGTTGGCACAGATTTCGATGTTCAAGTCAATCAGCTTGTTGACCCAGGCATCGGTTTTTTCTTTCTTTTCTTCGTCTGAGATATTTTCATCGCTGATGGTACGCAGGATCTGTTGTTCAGTGAACGTGATCTGGTTGGTACGGTTCACATGGAAATAGTGCTGTGGTTTAAGTTTGATTTTCAAGTTGTCCACTTCCAGGATCTGTGAGTAATCGGGCACAGCGATGTTTTCTAGCACACGAGACACATCCAGATCAAAACTGCTTTCGGCTTGGCATTTGGGACACTTGCATTCTAGTCCCATTTTGTTGCCGTAGCTGGCGATCCTGATGTTCAACAGTATGGTATCAATGTCAATGCTGGGTGCTTGCCAGGCGTTTTTAATGTCTGGGCAACAGCTCTGTATCACATCTACCACACCTTGCCCGTTGAGCAAGGCATCGGGTGTGCGTATAGTAATTTCGTCACGCACAGTCATAGGATACACAGGAATTTCTCCAGTAGCCGTTAATTCCAGGGCATTTTCGCCCCAATACTGCCCATTGCTGGGCAACTTCATGTATAATGCTGGCTGTCTAAAATGTTTGCTGAGCGGATTGTTTGGCTTTTGATCCATGTGTTTTTATCCCATAAATAATTGATATACTTGCGTATTTACCGGTAAAAATATGGCTGATGACAATATTGAAAAACTAAACAAGAGTGCAGAATCGGCGGCTCGCAACACCGAGAAGCTGAGTGATGTCTTAGAGGATGTGATCCTACGGCACAAGGGTGCCGCCGATCAGATGTTGCGGCTCAATCGTGAGCTAGACACTGGTCGCAAACGTTTTGGTCAGATTTCAGCCGATCTCAATCGCTTGCACGATGCCATAGAAGAAGTAACTGACGCTGAAGAAAAGGCAGCACTGCAAAGCCAATTAAGTGTCAAGAGCGAACGCGAACGCCAGGCTTTGATGCGTAAGATGTATACCGACACCGCGGCTATCATAGCCGGTGGTTTGGTTAAAAGTGTACTGGGCGCCAGCAAAAGCCTAGTCAACAGTTATCAAAACAACGCCGGCGCCTTTGAAATGTTTGGTGGCGCTGCTGAAGCTGCCATTGATGCCCAATTTGCCACTGGTAAAAAACTGGCCGGCATGGCGCAGGGCATTGGTGCTGGATTAAGCATGATACCGATACCCAAGGTCATGGCCTTTGGTGCGGCACTTTCTACTATTGCTTCAATCAGTCAGGCAGTAATAGACAATCTCAGCGAAGGTTCAAAACTATTACTACAGGTTGGTATCAAAGAACTGGAAGCCACACAAAAATTCTTTGGTCAGGTTACCGGTGCCGGTGCCTTGTTTACTAACGGTTTGACTGAATTTAGAAATGTTGCTGCCAGAGCCAACTTGACCATGGCTGAATTTGCCAAAGTGGTACAAGAAAATGCTGAAGTGTTTTCATTGTATGGTGGCACAGTGGGCCGGGGTGCTAGACTGTTTGCTGAGGCCAGCCGTGCCCTTGATCCGTTTAGAAAAGGCCTGTTGAACCTGGGCTTTAGTTTTGAAGAGCAGGCCGAAGGCCTGGCCCGTGTGATGGAAATGGACGCTTTGAGTAGCACTCAAGGTGTTCGCAGCTCAGCTGAATTGGCCAGAGCCACAGACAGTTATCTAACAAATCTAAAAGCCATCACAGCCATAACCGGCGAAGATGCCAAGAAAGCTCAAGCCCGTGCCAGAGATGCGGCCATGCAGGCTGCAGTACAAACCAAACTGCGTGGTATGGATGCCAAGGCTCAAGAACGCTTCCAGGCAGCTACCATGTTATTGCCAGCCGAATTACAAAAAGGCTTGCAACAGTATTTTGTAACTGGCGCTATTAGTGATCCGGCCTTGGCAGCGGCCCTGGCCAATAACGCAGCGGCCATGGAATTGTTTAACAATGCAGTGAGCTTGGCTGGTGATGCCACACTGGACGGTCAGGATGTAACAAGACGTTTTGGTGACGATCTGGCCAGACTGGGACCTGACATAAGAAAACAAGCCGATGCCATGGGTCAGACCGTGGGCGTGGCTACCTTGATGAGTGGAGCCTTTGCTGAACTTACCAAAATCACTGAAGCCTTGCAACGTCTGGGAGTCAAAGGTGGTAAGATTGATGAAGATGCTGTGGAATCTGCGGAAAAACAAAAACGCACCACCGACGCTTTGACCAACTCATTCAGCGATGCACAGATAGCGGCACAGAAACTCAAAATACAAATCCAGGATGCACTGACACCTGCTATTACAAAACTGGCTGGTGCAATTGATTTTGGTGCCACAGCTATCACTGATTCCATCACAAAGATGTTGCAAAAGATGGGTGTAGAATCGATCAAACGTCAGGTTGAAAAAGAACAGGTACCCATAGTATCACCCGAAGAACAACCCACTGCTCCTGCCCCAACACCTACCAGTCGAGTCAAAACCACATCTGGACTCAATGTAGCAGCCGGAGTACAAGTAGGCGAAGGCCTAGATCCAGCTCTGGTACAAGTGCTGAATGATCGTACCTTGCAAGGCAAACTGATCACCAGCCTGTATAGAACCAATTCGGATGTTCATCGCTCCGGCAAGGCCGCCGACATAGCCATACGTGGCATGAGTGCCGACGAAGCTGCTAGAATGCTGATCAGCACCATAGCCAGTCCAGGTGTGCAGTTTGCCCAGTTAGAAACTGGCCCTGGCAACGATCGATTGCTCAAAGAACTGCAAATGGCAGTACAGGCACAGGGCGGAGACCCTGCTCGTGTAGTACCCAAGGGCACAGGACCGCACTTGCACCTGCAGACTTTTGGCAAAGGTGGTATCACCAATGGTGCCAGCATAGCCGGCGAAGCCGGACCCGAAGCCGTGGTGCCCTTGCCTGATGGCAGGACCATTCCGGTCAAAATGGATGTGGGCGAACTGATAAGCAAGATGGAAGAACTCATAGCCGTGACCAAAGATCATGCTTCCACTTCGGAACGCATATTGTACGCACAGTCTTAAGCGCCATAAATATAACACACTAAGAGAATCCATATGGCCGGTTGGAAAAAATACTTTAAAACCAGTAACTTACCCAGCAACGTCAGCCCACTGGGCGGCGGTCGCTACCCTGATCCAGGTTTTCGTAACTATCAGAGCCAGTTGCCTGAAGTTTATACCGGGCAACCCAATCGTGTTGAACGCTATAATCAGTACGAGCAAATGGACATGGATTCTGAAGTCAATGCGGCCTTGGATATCCTGGCTGAATTTTGCACTCAAAAGAATCAAGAAAACCACACAGCATTCACGGTCAAGTACAAAGACAAACCGTCAGACAACGAAGTAAAAATCATCAAAGAGCAACTACAGCAGTGGGTGGCTCTCAATGAATTGAACAAACGCATATTCAAAATCATGCGTAACACACTCAAGTACGGTGATCAGGTGTTCATACGTGATCCGCAGAATTTCAAACTGTACTGGACTGAAATGAGCAAGGTCACCCGAGTCATTGTCAACGAAGGCGAAGGCAAAAAGCCCGAGCAGTACCTGATCAAGGACATCAACCCTAATTTCCAAAATCTCACTGTCACAGCAGTGGCCACCACAGACACCTACATGAATCATCCACAAGTGGGCGGACCATCGGGTGCTTATGTGCAACCACAGGCACCGTTTGGTGGCGGCAGCCGATTCAGCCATGCTCAAAACGAAGCCGCTGTCAATGCCGAACACATTGTACACATCAGCTTGACCGAAGGCCTGGATGTGTATTGGCCGTTTGGTAACAGTGTGCTGGAAAACATTTTCAAAGTATTCAAACAAAAAGAATTATTAGAAGATTCGGTAATCATCTATCGTGTGCAACGTGCTCCAGAGCGTCGAGTGTTTAAGATTGACGTAGGCAACATGCCCACACACATGGCCATGGCCTTTGTGGAACGCATCAAAAACGAAATACATCAGCGCCGCATCCCCACACAAACAGGTGGCGGCGCCACCATGATGGATGCCACTTACAATCCTCTAAGCCAAAACGAAGACTACTTCTTTCCTGTTACCGCCGACGGTCGTGGAAGCAGCGTGGACGTGTTTCCGGGTGGTCAAAACCTGGGCGAAATCACTGACTTACGCTTCTTTACCAACAAGTTGTTCCGTGGCCTGCGTATTCCATCGAGTTATCTACCTACCACAGCCGAAGATGGCAGCCAAGCCTACACCGACGGACGTGTGGGCACAGCACTCATACAAGAGTGGCGTTTCAACCAATACTGCCGCCGACTGCAGAGCATGGTGGTAGAAAAGCTGGATGCCGAATTCAAGTTATTCATGCGTTGGAGAGGTTTCAACATTGATGGTAGCCTGTTTGATTTAGAATTCAATGAACCACAGAACTTTGCACAGTATCGCCAGGCCGACATTGATGCGGCTCGTATTGCCACATTCACACAGCTAGAGCCTGTGCCTTACCTGAGCAAACGCTGGTTGATGAAACGATATCTGGGCATGACCGAACAAGAAATTTCAGAAAATGAAACCATGTGGGCCGAAGAGCGTGGCGATGCCGAACTGTCACAGCCTGAAGCTCCAGGCCTACGCAGCGTGGGTATCAGTCCTGGTGGACTTGAAACTGATCTGGCTGGTCTGGGCACAGATGCCATGGACACAGCTCCGGCCGGCGGTGAACAACCTGCTGGTCCTGGAACAGCTCCGGCCACAGGCATGCCTGGTCCTGCAGGTGCGGCTCCGGCACTTTGAGACTTTTTTGGGTAAATAACAGTATGATCATCGGCGAATTATTTGACCCAGCATCCAAAGGCTACCACAACGAAAAGAGTGATCAAAGCACTCTTAAAATGTCTGACAGCCGTAAAACACGCCTGACCTTGGCACACTTGAATCAGTTGAGACAGGCCAATGATGTGCGTAAAATTGAACACGAACGCAAACTCAAAGCAGTAAGCAAACAGTACACACCACCTGCTGAACCCGGCGCTGCCTTGCCCGGCCTCTAAGATTTTGGTATATCCCATCAAAATCATTCAAAAAACACCCATTTAACCCCAGAAATATGCGTAGTTTTGTAAATACTCTTACAAAGCCACATTTATAAGGAGTTCCTATGAACAAGTTTGAGAAGTTAATTGAATACATCATTAATGATGAAGAACAAAAAGCTCGTGAACTATTTCACGACATCGTAGTAGAAAAAAGCCGCGACATCTATGAATCCATCATGGCTCAAGAAGCTGGTATGGAAGAAACCGTAGCCGGTGAACAAGTCGAAGACATGGTTGACGAAATCAGCGCCGAAGAAGCTGTAGGCGAAGATGACGAAATGCCAGCTGACGACGGTGCTGACGAGTTTGGCACAGACGACGACGCCATGGGCATAGATGACGAAATGCCAGGCGACGACGCAGGTGATCATCACGCTGACGTAGGCGGTGAAGAAGAATTAGAAGACAAAGTAATGGACATTGACGCCAAGTTAGACGAGCTATTAGCCAAGTTTGACGAAATCATGGGCAAAGATGAAATGCCTGGTGAAGAAGGCGAAGAAGAGTCCATGGGCATGATGGAAACAGAAGAAACAATGGAAGAAGCCAAAGAAGAAGAGGAAGAATCCGTTGAGGAAGCCAAAGAAGAGGAAGAAGAGTCCATCGAAGAAGCCAAAGAAGAAGACAAAGAAGAAGAGGAAGAGTCTGTAAAAGAATCTAAATCGGATCGTAAACTTTCTACACCCGAACTAATGCGTGAGTATGTAGACAAGATTGGCGATATCTACGGTGGTGCAGGTGACTCTGCTGAAGGTGACGCAGTTGGTGCAGCTGGTAAGAAAGCTCCTATCAACGGCAAGTCCATCACAGGTCCTGGTGCTGATTTTGGTGGTAAAGCAGTTAAGCGTACAGGCGCTGACAATGCTAACCCAGATGGCACAAGTGCTCCAAGCAGTGAAAAGCCACAACAGATCAAGTCTGGTAATGTAAACGTTCCCGGCGGTAAAGCAGCTGCTAAGCCAGCAGGTGTTGCACCAAAAACAGCCGAAGAAGGTGGTACTAATCAGAAGTCAGTACAAAAGCCCAACATGGGCAAGTAATTTAGGAACGCAAAATGGCTTTGTACCTAAAAGAGACTTTAACTTTTGACCGGGCAGGGATGGTAGTGGAAGCTACCGACTCTGCCGACGGAAAAGGTAAAACTCTCTATATGAAAGGGATATTCATCGAGGGCGGTGTTAAAAACGCCAACCAACGTGTATATCCCGTTTCTGAAATTGAAAAAGCCGTTTCAACCATCACTGGTCAAATCAAAGAAGGTTATAGTGTTCTAGGCGAAGTAGATCATCCAGATGATCTCAAGATTAATATTGATCGTGTGAGTCACGACATCTGCGAAATGTGGATGGACGGCCCATGCGGTTATGGCAAGTTACGTATATTACCAACTCCAATGGGCAAACTAGTTGAGTCGCTGTTAACCAGCGGTGTCAAGCTAGGTGTCAGCTCACGTGGATCAGGTAATGTCAATGAAGGAAGTGGACACGTTAGTGATTTTGAAATCATTACCGTAGACATTGTAGCACAACCCAGTGCACCTCATGCATATCCCAAGGCTATCTATGAAGGTCTTATGAACATGCGTGGTGGATCACGGGTATTTGAAACGGCACGTGAAGCCGCTCAAGATCAACGAGTACAGAAGTACCTGAAAGAAGGCATTCAAGCCTTGATCAAAGATTTAAAATTATAGGAGAATTATCCAATGTTAGATGCTATCAAACCACTGTTGGATAACGGGATCATTAATGAAGAGACCCAGCAAGCTATCAACGAAGCTTGGGAATCACGCATTACTGAAGCCAAGGAACAAGTTCGTGCAGAATTACGCGAAGAATTTGCTCAACGTTATCAACATGACAAAGCTGTAATGGTTGAAGCTCTAGACAAAATGGTTACCGAGTCTCTCACTGCTGAACTTGCTGAGTTCGCAGACGAAAAAAAACAACTAGCCGAAGATCGTGTTGCATTTAAAAAGCAAATGATCGAAAGTGCCGGTAAGTTCGACAATTTCATGGTTAGCAAACTAGCCGAAGAAATCAAAGAACTACGTGCAGACCGCAAGGTATATGAAGGTGCTGTATCAGCCCTGGAAAACTTTGTAATCCATGCACTGGCAGAAGAAATCAAAGAATTTGAAGAAGACAAGCGTGCCGTGGTTGAGACCAAGGTCAAACTTGTTGCTGAAGGTAAAGCTAAGTTAGCTGAACTACAGAAGAAATTCGTTGTACAATCTGCTGAGGCCGTTAAAGAGGCTGTAACCAGTTCGTTAGAGTCAGAATTGACTCAACTAAAAGAAGACATCCAGATTGCTCGTGAGAACATGTTTGGTCGTCGTCTGTATGAAGCATTTGCCAGCGAATTTGCTGTTACTCACCTAAATGAGAACAAAGAAGTTCGCGAGTTACAGAGTAAAGTTGAAATGTTAACTCATAAATTGTCTGAAGCAGTTCAGGCCATTGAAGACAAGAGTGCTTTAGTTGAGAGTAAAGAAACAGAAATCAAAGTTATCAAGGATTCAGCAGAACGCAAGGATCGTCTTGCAGAAATGTTGAAGCCATTGAACAAAGAGAAAGCCGCAGTAATGCGTGACTTGCTCGAGAGTGTGCAAACTGATAAGCTACAGTCTGCATATGAGAAGTATCTACCAGCAGTGTTAAATAACACACCAGTGGCCAAGCCAGCAGCCGAGAAGGTTGCGTTGACCGAGAGTCGTGTTGTTGCAGTTACTGGTGATAAAACTGCTAAAACTGCCGCAGAAGTTCCCACAGAAGTGCAAACCAATGTGATCGAACTAAAGCGTTTAGCAGGGCTTAATTAAACCCTAAATAGGAGAAAAGGTATTATGACACAAGCATTATTAGAAAGCCGTTGGGGCGAAACAAAAGAAGCCCTGTTAGAAGGCCTAAATGGTTCCAAGCGAACCACAATGGGTGTGATCCTTGAGAACACTCGTAAGATGTTGGCAGAAAATGCAACAGCAGGTGCAACACAAGCAGGTAACGTAGCTACACTTAACCGTGTAATTCTACCAGTTATCCGTCGTGTTATGCCTACAGTTATTGCCAACGAAATCGTTGGTGTACAACCAATGACAGGTCCAGTAGCACAAATCCACACTTTGCGTGTACGTTATGCTGATTCTGTTACAGATTCATCTGCATACGCAACAAGCACAACAGCTGGTGATGAGGCTCTAAGCCCATTCAAGATTGCAGTTGCTTACTCCGGTAGCAACTCAACAGGTCAAGCTACCTCTACAGCAACACTAGAAGGTGTAGCAGGTAACAAGATCAACGTTCAAATCTTGAAACAAGTTGTTGAAGCTAAAACACGTAAATTAAGTGCTCGTTGGACATTTGAAGCTGCACAAGACGCACAAGCCATGCATGGTTTGGACGTTGAAGCAGAAATCATGGCCGCGTTGGCACAAGAAATCACTGTTGAGATCGATCAAGAGATCCTAGGTTCACTACGTGCCCTAGCTGCAACAGATTTCACATATGACCAAGCTGCTGTTTCTGGTACAGCTACATTCGTTGGTGATGAGCATGCTGCTTTAGCAGTTTTGATCAATCGTTCAGCTAACTTGATCGCTCAACGCACACGTCGTGGTGCTGGTAACTGGGCAGTTGTTTCCCCAGCTTCCTTGACTGTTCTACAGTCTGCCACAACATCTGCATTTGCACGTACCACAGAAGGTACATTCGAAGCTCCAACAAACACCAAGTTCGTTGGTACTTTGAACGGTGCAATGAAGATCTACGTTGACGGTTATGCAAACGACAGCCAAGCAGTTCTAGTTGGTTATAAGGGTTCTAGCGAAGCTGATGCAGCTGCGTTCTATTGCCCATATATTCCATTGATGAGCTCTGGTGTTGTTCTAGATCCATCAACCTTCGAACCAGTCGTATCATTTATGACACGTTATGGTTATGTTGAGTTGACAAACACAGCATCGTCTCTAGGTAACGCTGGTGACTATGTTGGTGAGATCGCTGTATCTAACCTATCATTCCAGTAATATTGGAATATCATCCCAGGGATGGGAAGGCAAGAAAGCACCGCAAGGTGCTTTTTTGTTGGCTTTAAAAAACACACACTAAATATTATTGTAGTTTACAACTACAGCTCGTGTTTAACACACATTACACACAAAGGAGGAAATCATGAGCAAAACACCTTACGAGATTCGTCTCGATCTACTGAAGCTGGCCAATGAAATACTTACAACGCCAGTGTTCCAAAAGCGTGAAGCACTACGTGAAGAATATCATTCTAAACTAACTGATGCCAATCGCGAAACCACACCCTACCCTGTACTACCAGATTTTCCTAGTGCAACGGATGTGATTGTCAAGGCCAAAGAACTGAACGACTTTGTGAGTCAACAGTAAATGAAGCCTCTGCTGGTTGGTTTTGGCGATTCGTGGACTTTTGGTAGTGAATTAGACATACCACAAGAACAGAATTGGTTGGCCTGTCTTGGTCGTGGCATTGGCGCAGACACGGTTAACATGGCTACTCCGGCCAGCAGTATTGGACATCTTGCAGTACAATTATTTGATTTTATACAACTGGGTCACACAGGACAAATTATTTTTTTGGTTGGCTTGACCAGTGCGTCAAGGTATTTGAGTTACAGCAATGAACTCAACGAGTTTGTAAACATCACAGCTCGATTGGTTTATAGGACCACACAACCTGAACCACCAACAGGTCGACCTGCCACTGGTCAGCCCCCGGATGTCGTAGAACACATGCGACCCTTGGCTGACGCTGTGTATCTTTATGCTGACTGTGAACAGTACAGATCGTTTATCACAGCACAAACCATTTTATTATTTCAGAACTATTGCCAGCTCAACAATATCACAGTACGATTTTTCAATTATTTTGATACAGTGGATTTGTCTACCTACGGTTCGGCGATCAATTTATCTCAAATTTATCCTACCACTATCACCAAAGCCATCACCGGGCAAGAATATGTTTTACCTGACACACTGAGCAATCAGTATTTTGCAGGCAAACTTTTTCATCCTAACCATTTAGGACATCAACGCATAGCAGAAATACTTTATGAGTTCCTACAAGCCACCAGTTAACCAATTTGGCATAGAAGGTGATGACATGCCCTATCACCTACGTGTGTTGGGATTAGATCCTGCAGGGTTTGATCCAGGCGTGTGTTTTTATCCCTTGGTGGATCATTATAACACACATGATGAGATCTGGCATGATAGGATCAACACGATAGCAAAAACAAAACACACCGTGGTGTTTTATGATTTATTGAACATTGGTGATTATGAACTATCCAAATTCACAGAGTTTGTCAGCAACTACGATCACCCAAGAAAAATTTATTTGACTGTGAACCAAAGCAGTAAGTTACAGTTAGCCGATGTTGAAATAGTGCCTTGGGATTTTATGTGGAACAGATTCAAGATATACTATAGCCAGACAGTGCCTTGGGACACACGGGTGCTACATCATTATGCTGGGCCCGATAGATATCAATGTCCAGAATTAGATTTTACAAACACCAGATCACGTAAATTTTTAAGCATGTGTGGCAGAGAATATGGCTACAGGAAAAATTTATACGACGCAGTGAGTCAATACGATTGTGGATATGTCAGCAGTCGCACCAGAGGTATCACCATTGAGCCCGAAGAAATCCGTGGAGCATTTAGTCCAGTGCCCAACAGATACTATCTTGACACCTACTTCAGCATCTATGTAGAAAGCAACTGCATGAGATCGGATCTCATGCACATAACCGAAAAAACCTATGAACCCTTGCTCAAAGGACATTTCATACTGCCATTCAGCAACCCTGGTACCATTGAGCAATTACAAACGCTGGGATTTAAATTTCCGGACTTTATTGACTACAGTTTTGACCGAGTAGAAAATCCGCACGAAAGATTTGAGCTGGTATTAAAACAATTTGAACGATTATTGACACAGGATCTACATGATTTGTATGTGAGTAATCAAGATCTATTACAACACAATCAACAGACATTTTTCAACAGAGATTACGATCGCAGGATACAACAATTATATGAGCTATAAATTTTACCACGCATTGGGCTTTGAGCAGAGCATAGATCATCGACATCAAGACTGGTCCCCAGACAACATATATTCATATCGCTGTTGGTATGAGGAAGACATACAAAACAAAGACAAGCTGTTGATCATGGTCGGCGACTCGTGGACCTGGGGAGATCATTTAGGTACTATAGACTGGGACAAGTCCAGCAATGATCCCATACGCCAACAGGTAATTGCAGGACGTGTATTAAGCAATCTACTAGACGCCGATTGGGTAAATTTGGCACGCCCGGGCTGTAGCAATTATTGGATGTTGGAAAAATTGCAGGATATTGAACCGTTTGTACATCAGGTCCGAGACAAATACAAAAAAATCTATATCATAGTGACGCTGACCGAAGACCTGCGTGAAGCACAGTACAGTCGACGCATCAACGTTGATCATCCCTATCAGCAGATGTGGATGGCCAGCCGCTCCATCCAAGAATTTTTGACACAGGTAGAAAGCTATCTGTTTTTGAACCTGGAAACCTATTTTAAAAATTTGCCTTTTGTCACGGTCAAAATTGGTCGAGCATTCACAGACGTATGGCCAGAAAATTCTAGCCCCTTGCTGTTAGAAAAAACCTGGTGTGATGTCATACAAGATAAAATCAATTTTGCTGAATATCAACGTCCGGTGCCGTTTATAGCACAGATGAGCATAGATCCCCTCAAAGAAAAATATATCAAAAATAACATTGAACGCAAAATAGAATTCCTGGATATCATGGAACGTGTGGGCACACGCTGGAAATTTCTTGGTGAAAGTCGTTACAATCTCAAAGGCAGCACTTGCCACCCCAATGCCGATGGACACAGACTCTGGGCCGAATACATTTACAGTCAAATCAGCTAAATACTGTTGTTCTCGAGAACTCTCAGGTGATGCCTACCTTGAGTAGCCTAGAACGCTAAACAAAGGAGAAACAAAATGGCAAGAGGTTTAAAAATTGCTCACGAGCAATCCAACGGTACAAAAAACGATCAGAGTATTACCAACAGTCAAGGTGGTGTGGGCGGTATTCCACAGTGGATCACAGTTGACGGTGTTAAAACTATCAAGGTCCAATATCGCACAAATACTGGAGTATTGCATGCCAATGCTTACATTATCACACAAAAAGGTTCCAAGCAGTTCTTGGTAGCCAATGCTGTAGGCGCTGTAAACGGTGCAACACACAGCAACGCCAGTGTCACTGTAGCTACTCTCACAGCCGGTGCTGATGCAGCCAATGCTGCGCCAGCCGCAGGCGCAAGCACAATGACTATCACTGGTTACAATACCAGCAACGCAGCTTTCTATGTAAGTCGTATCACTACAAAACACGTTTACGATTTCAGCGGTAACAAGTATCGTTATCGCACAAACGGTAGCGTAGCAACTAGTACATTCGCTAACGTAGCAAGTCACTAATCGGGGAGTACTCAAATGGGACGCCCTTTAAGCAAACAACAACTGTTTGGCGCTAACTCTAAAACCAATATCAAAGTGCAGTTTCACAATGGAACTGCCAGTGTTCCTGGTTATATTGTAGAACAAACAGGTAGTAAAAGATTTAAATGCAGAGATGCCAGCGGCAACACAGCCGTTTGCTACATGGTGGACAAAGCCAGCGGAAGTTTAGCAGCCGGCGAAATGTCTATTTCGTTCAAGTATGACGATGGTACAGTTCAACAAGCCACCAAAATTAGCCGTCATCGTATCACAGTGGTATACAACAGTGTGCGTCAAAGTTTCCCTTGGAACTTTAGCACCAGTACCACAGATGGTTACTGGCAGGTTGAAGAAGCCGGAACTAATACATCATTGGCCGGTAACACCGATCTAGAAGGTGATGACATCAATGGTGACTATCCAGTTCCTGGATCTGGTACCATTGCTGCCTACAAACTTGGTGCCGTAGGATTAAGTGGCATCACTTATGCTAACATTGGTACACCATACAATCCAGGTGGCAACGTGGGCTCAGTGCCCAACAGTGCCACAGGCTTGTTGCGTAAGAAATACGACGGCAACTTTACTGCAACTTCAAGTTCAGCACCAAGCACCTGGAACTACAGTTTCTTTGGCACAGCAACATTTATCAAAGAAATCGCCGATACCTACGTGAGTTGGGGACAACAGTTGGATGGCCCAGGTCTAGGCGAAAGTCTATTCAGTATGGAATGGAAAGGTTACGTGCAGGTTCCAACCACACAGAACTACAACATCTATGCTGAAAGCGATGACCATATTGCACTATGGATTGGTACAGACGCAACTAGTGCACCGGCCAATGCAACACGTTTGTTGGGCAGCAACAACAAGAGTATGCCAAGTGATGCAGCCACAGCAGGAGTGTATGGGGCCAACAGCGTTACACTAACAGCAGGCCAGTGGTATCCTATACGTGTTTGGTTCAGTGAGCACTTGGGCGGATGTAAAGCACAAGTTTACTTCCACGGTGCCAACGGTGCCAAGTACGCAGGTAGCGAACTGACATTTGCTTATAACACAGCAACTGGCGGATTCTAATCGTTAAAATTGATTGTGTTTTACTCAAAAGCGGCTTCGGCCGCTTTTGTTTTGAAATAAGCAAAAATTTAACACTCATAAATACACTATATTCGGGACAAATCAATGGCTACAACCAAGCGAATTATCGGCGATTACACTATTACCAACAAGGAAACCTATGGTGCCAATACCACTATTGCCACACATACCTTGTTTATTGATGGAAATTTGCTAATAGGTGGCACAGCTAATGCTGTGGTCAAAACTGACACAGACATCACCGACAACACCATTACCTTGAACAAAGGCGAAACCGGTGCAGGTGTGACCCTGGTATATTCGGGTATTGATGTTGATCGTGGTCTATCACCAGATGTGGGTATCCGCTGGAACGAAGGCACCGGTAACTGGGAATTGACCAGAGATGGTACGACCTGGGCCAATGTCACCAGCGGTTCGGCCAGTGCTATTGCCAACGTGGTTGGAGACCCTAATCCACAACTGGGCGGCAACCTAAATATCTCAACCAAGACCTTGTACGACACTGTAGCCAATGTAGAAATACAGGCCAATGCAGCCGGCATGGGTGGCACAGGTATTTACACACATCCAGTGGCAGTCGCAGGACCCGGCGAAGAATTAATAACCAAGAATAGATCACTGGTCTATTCAATTATATTGTAGGAACTAACATGAGCATACAAAGCACAGCACTAAACACAACCATTGGTAATATTTTTGTTGCCACTGGCACTCAAGGAAATGTAGTCAGCGTGGCCTATTTCTGTAATAGATCGGGTGCCACAACATCTTTTAATCTGTACTTGGTGCCCAGCGGCGGATCAGCCACAGCCAATAATGTTGTTTACAGCAACAAACAGATTACCAGCAATGACACATACATTCTTGAATTGGAAAAAATTATTTTGGCACCTGGCGACATGTTGCAAGCCAATGCCAACGTAGGAGATGCTGTGGTAGCCACAGTAAGCACACTGGGTATCTAACATGGGACGTTACTTAAAAAACACACAGTTGGAAGGCGGCAGTTATTCTGTGCAACTACCAATTGGCAGCAATACCGTGGGACCGGATGCACCAGTCAATGGTCAAATCAGGTTCAACCAAAGCAATGATAAAATTGAATTTTATTACAACAGTCAATGGAATCAAATCGCCAAGATAGGTACAGTACCTATCGTCACCGACAGTTTTACCACCTACGACAGCGGTGGTGGATCAAATCAGTTCACAATGAGTTATCAATACACAGTTGGTCAAGAAAATGACGTGTTGGTTTTTGTTGGCGGAGTACAACAAAAAGCCAATCTCAACTATACATTTAACGGTAATATTAGCTTTGCCAGCGATCAAATTTATCTCACACCCAGCACCAGTGGAGATGCTGGACAACCTGTACTAGTCATACACAATTTAAACAGCACTGATGCTGCCTAGGAGCCACCATGGCATTAGGTAAGATATCAGGAGTAATGTTAAAAGACAACCTGGAACGCCAGGGTGTTGATATTGCTCTTGATGGAAATCTTGCTTACTTTGATGTTACCAACCGCCGTGTTGGTATCCAAACCTCCAGCCCACAATACACCTTAGACGTTCCTGGCAACGTAAGATTGGCCAACATTACCATCACCGGTAATGCCATTACTTCCAATACTGGACGCATTGGTCTAGGGCAGGTCACGAGTTTAGTGGTCGAAGGCGGCACACCCTATGATGTGATTGTGACCGATGGCGCCGGCAATCTCAGTTTTGCCAATCTTAATACCATTGCCAGTCTGGATGGATTCCTTGGCAACAATATCATACTGGGATCAAATGTCAGCCCTGCGTTTGTCAGTAATGCTGTCACACTAGAATCCACAACCACAGTCACAGATGCCATAGCCGAGCTAAATTTTGTGTTAGGCAAATTAGTACCACCAGCACCACCCACATTTCCAGGTGCTAGTACTCTAGCATTGTCCACCAGTACCTCAACTGGTCGCATGACCAATTTTGTACAAACTGATAATTCAGGTTGGGGCAATCTTAGTGTAGCCGCTGGCACCAGCCTAAGTGCCACACGAGTGGCCACCTATGCGGCTGGCACAATAACTGCTGTGGGTCCAGGAGATTCAGGCACAGTGACAGCTTATCGCAACGGTGTGTCTGTGGGCTCAGTGGCCATGGCCACAGGCAGCCAGAATGGAACCTATGGTAATCTGGTCATTGCCAGCGATCAAGACTATGCGGTCATCACTGGAGATGCTGGTGGATTCTGGGAAAGTTTCAATGCCAGCTTGAGCGGATCTGGTGTGCCTGCTGGTTGGAACCGAGCAAACATTGTTCATAGCTCAGGCGGCGCAACAAACACAATTACCTGGTACTACGACAGTTCCGCACCAGGCACTCCTACGTTTAGCAATCTCAGTATCGCTTTGACTGCCAACAGCAGTTCGTACTCCAGTACTATTCCGCACTTTAATACCAGTACAAACTTTAGAATCAAAGGCAATGTGGCCAGATTGAGCGGTGACACCTATCCTGCGGCAGTGACATCTGGTTCGTCGGTCATGGTATCAACTGCCGCTGGCGGCGCATTTAGCACTCCGGGTTCAGTCACGTACACCGGTGCAGGTGTAACTGTACCTTTGGAAAGAAATTTATACGTAAGTGCCGGCAGTGCGTATTTTGAAATGAACGTGGGCACCACCACAGGATTTGGATCTAGTTCCAGTGGACCCACGCTCAGTGTCAACAACAACTATGCCACCGGCTCTAGTGGTGCCGTTATTGTAAGCGGTACACCAATCATACTCTACAAGACCGGTACCGCAACGCAGATTGAAGAAACTGCTATGACCATTGCCGGCAGCGTGGGTTCAGGATCGGGTGCTCCGTATCGCATTGTCAACCCCGGAACCACAGACACTCCAGCCTATTCAGCTGGTGCCTCTGCCTTTAACAGCACCACAGGAACACTCACAGCCAACTGTGCCACAGTAGTGGCAGCGGTACTCAAACACGACATTACCAACTACAGTTCTGGATATTTGCCAGTGGGACCCAATCTCAGTGCCGGTCGCCATGGAGCACAATATTACACATTTAAATTTATCAGAACAGCAGTATCAAAATTTGATATCAAATACACAGGTACCATGGCCGGCCTATGGGTGGCCTTGCCCGGAAGCACGATTGATTCCACAAGCACACTCAACGGTTGGTTGACCATGGGCACTGCCTATGCAGGTTCTGGCATACCCGGAGCCAACACTGGTGCTGGAGGTAACGGAAGCAATGGATGTGCCTTGGGTGGCCTGGCTGTGTTTAATTCAGCACAGACCAACAAGAGTGTGACAGCCACATTTGGCACTGTCAGTTCTAGTAGCACAGCAACCAACGAAATTTATGTCAGGGTAAGACTAAACTCGGGTCAGACCTTGACAGCATTAACCATAGAGGCGGCAACTAACTAATGGCTATCACAGATTCGCAAAAAGTCGACTATCTCTATAAGAAAATTGGTGCCGGTGTTGCCAAGACAGATACCAGTGCCTACAAGAGCCCCTCCAACGAAGCCAATGCCAGTCCCTTGCTCACACGCGGTGACACCATATGGCAACAATCGGTCCAAATTCCTGCCACCATTCCGGTCGGCAATACCAGTGTTGTAGTCTTGTATCAAGACAGCCTGTCAAGCACAATCCAGGCCAATTTAGACACCACAGTCAGCGGCACTAACCGCACTTGGTTGACCAATCAGGTTGACTGGATCGGACCTGAATTTGGTGCCACTTATCAGGTCAAGGTATATGCGGCACCAGCCGGCAACTCGGCACCACAGACTTACGGTACACAGTTGTTCTCGGACGGTTCAGGCAACGCTGACTCTTGGTTCTTTGACTACCAGGCCGGTATTCTAAACTTCCCTGATACCAATGTGCCCTCGGCACTGACTGGTAAAACAATTTATATCACCGGTGCCAGATATGTGGGACAAAAAGGTTTAACTAACTTCCCCAGCGGTGCCACGTTTGGTAATTTGACTCTATCTGGTAATAATATTACCAGCAGTAGTGGTAACGTAACCATAGTTGGAAATCTTAATGTAGCTGGTAACACAACTTTTTATGGTTACAGCGACTTAACCATTACAGACAGCATTTTAAATTTACACACCCAGGCCAATCTTGCTCCGTGGACATTCAATGATGGCAAAGACATTGGTATCAAGATGCACTACTATGATGGGCAGGACAGCCATGCTGCTTTGGTTCGTGCCAACGACTCAGGATACCTGGAGTGGTACAGCCGAGGTCTCGAAGTGTCAGGCAATGTGTTCCAGGGCAACGCCTATGGTGTTATCAAGACCGGTGAGTTGATTTTAGCCAACACCACTCCAGCCACTGGACCCAACACAGGTGCCTTGCAAGTATGGGGTGGAGCCAGTATTTCAGGTAACTTGTATATAGGAAACTTGCAGGCCGATCTCAGTATATTTGCAGCCATCAATGACACCCCCATTGGTAACAGTATACCTAGCACAGGTGCATTTACATACTTGCATGCCACCACTGGATTCAGTACAGCCAACGCAGTAATCACCGGAGGTTATGCCGACAATTACCCAATTGGTGCCAACCTGGCCAGCACTGGTAGATTCACTACTTTGGTGACCACAGATGTGGCTACTATCGGCGGTAATCTAGTGGCCAACTCTGGCACGGCCAGCACCACAATTGACACCGGCGCACTTGTGGTTATTGGTGGTGCAGGAATCAGCGGTAATCTAAATGTTGGCGAAACTTTAACAACCAATGTGGTTGCAACACCAGATCTTCAAGCAACAAGCGGCAATGTGGCCACCCTGTATGCACAAAATTTCAGTAGTCCAAACGCAGTTATTTCTGGTGGATACATATCTGCTCTGGCCAATGCCACGATCAGTTATGGTAACATACAAACAGCCTACATACAAAATCTAAGTTCAGGCAATGCTGTCATTTCTGGTGGATATATCACTAGCTTGGCCAATGTGTCAGCATCACTGGCTACCTTTGACAATTTAACAGTAAACAGCAACACAACTACAGCAAATCTAACAGCCAACAGCATAGCATCCAACAACTATGTGGTTACTAACTATGGCAACATCACCGGTGCCAATGTGGTCAGTGCCAACACATTCATAGCATCGGGTGTGATACTAGAAAATGCCAACATTGGTAACTTGGTGGTGGCCAATACAGTACAGTTTGGTAACTTACGCATTGGTGGAAATTCAATTACCAACGTAGTAGGCACAGACATACTGTTTGTTAGTAATGCCGGTATTGTAAACTTTGACATGGTCACAGCCATGCGTCTGCCCAGCGGCGATGACGCAGATCGTCCCGACAATGCTGTAAGTGGCATGATCCGTTACAACACCAGCCTGTTGACCATTGAGTGGTACAACGGCACGCAGTGGATGCCATTGAGCAACGCTATTACACAACAAGACTTTGACGGTGATGGAACCACAGCCACGTTTGCCCTGAGCTATCCGGCTACAGATGACAGTATCATCGTTAACATCAACGGTACCATGCAGTTTCCAGGCATTGCCTATAGCGTGGTTGGAACAGATATTGTGTTTGTTGAAGCACCGCAACTGGGCGATCACATAGATATACGTTTCATTGGTGTACCATTGTTAAACGTGTTAAGCAACGGTGGCGGTGGCAACACTACCATTATCACAGGCAACACTTACATACCACCACAGGCTCTGGGACCTGGCGACAATCCAACCTTTGCTGGAATACAGGTAACAGGCAATGCTAACATTGGTAATGTGCGTGCTTCAGGATTCTACTGGAGCAACGGTGCTCCATTTGTAGGACTGAATCCCTACAGCAACGCCAATGTCACAGCATATCTAACCAGTGCTGCTTCCAGTGTCACTGCTAACTTGGCCAACGTTATTGTATCACAAGGCATATACTGGGCCAATGGACAACCTTATAGCTCTGGGTCTACCTACAGCAACGCCAATGTGGCCTCATACTTGACCAGCGGAGCCACCGGTATCAAAGCCAATCTAGGCAACGTGGTTACCTCACAAGGCATATACTGGGCCAACGGACAACCTTATAGTTCTGGAACTACCTACAGCAACTCCAACGTAGCATCTTATCTCACACAGGTATCGGGTAACATCATACCTGCTGCCAACGTTCAATACTATCTGGGCAACGAAACCAATTGGTGGAAATCTCTATATGTAAGCAGTGAAACAATTTTTATTGGTGGCAAACCACTCACTGCCAACACAAGAACCAATGTGGTCACCTACAACAACACCATCATTGGTGGACCTAAATTTAGCCGATCAACTACACCACCAGCCAGTTCTCTACCGGGCGAGTTTTGGTATGACACCGAAACAGACGTATTGTACAAATATATCCAGGATGAGGATTCAGTCCAGTGGGTTGACGTCACTGGACCGTTTGGTGTGGCCGGTGTACAAGGAATCCAAGGTCCGCCCGGAGCTGATGGAGCTGATGGAGCCGACGGCAACGATGGTACCAGTGTTATTATCTTAGGCAGCGTAGCAGACTTTGCCAGTTTGCCTGTCTGGGGAAATCTCAGCTACGGCGACGGATTTATTATACAGGCCACTGGCAATCTAGCTGTGTATGATGGTAGCAATTTCCAAGATGTGGGACAAATCAAAGGACCCAAGGGCGACACCGGGGATATAGGAATTGGCGTAGAATCGGCCGCAGTCACTAATGGTAATTTGTTGATTACCCTTAGTAACACCTATGTGATCAATGCTGGTAATGTCACAGGCCCGCAAGGAGCACAAGGCGAGCAAGGCATCCAAGGCAATGTTGGACCACAAGGCGAACAAGGTATCCAAGGTAATGTGGGACCAGCTGGTACCACTTATATAAACTTTGGCAATGCCATAGTTTCGTCCAATATTGGTCTTGATTCTGACATACTGCGTTTTGCAGGATATAACGGCGTGGTTATTGGCATATCGGCCAACACAGCCAATATTGGACTGTCGGGCAACGTAGAACTACACAGTGTCACAGCAAGATTTGCCGAACCCTTGATAACCGGCAACGTGCCTGGTAACTACACACCAGACTGGAACACAGGTGCTATCCACAATTATGTGGCTCGACAGAACTTTACTCTTAACCCACCCGTTAACATGCCCATTGGTGCCGCCATGACCATAGTGGTTACACAGGATGAGACTGGTAATAGAACCATGACGCCCAATGCCTACTACAAGTTTGCCAGCAACATCAGAACCTTGAGCACAGGAGCCAATAGTGTTGATATGATGAACTTTGTGAGAACAAGCAGTAACACATATCTAACAGTATTGACCAAAGGTTATGCGTAATGCCATTGCCAAGCCACACCGGATTTTACTGGGAAACTCCTGACATACTTCTACTGCCGGCCACGGCACCGGCACCCAACTACGGAATACCTTACACATTTCGCATAACTGTGTCGGGTGGTACCAGTCCTTACACTGTAACATTAGATTCGGGATCATTGCCCACAGGGCTGAGTTTTGCCGGAGACAACGCAGGTGCTACCATCAGCGGAACACCCAGTCAAAACGGCAGTTTTGAATTTACTGTCAAAGCTGTTGATTACAATGGTTACACGGGCACACAGACCTACAGTTTTACAGTGGGTGCTCCGGTAATCACCATATTACCCAGCACCATACCTGGAGCCACAGCACCGGCCAGCTATAACACCACATTCACTGCCACCGGAGGCATTGGTCCATACACATTTGATGTGCTGTCAGGAAGTCTGCCCACCGGACTTAGCCTGAGTTCAGCCGGTGTGTTGTCGGGCATTGCCTCAGGTGCCGACACAGCGGTGACCTACAACTTTGTGTTGCGTGCCACAGACAGCGTGGCCAGTGTAGGCACACAAAGCTATACTGTAACTATTAATCCCAGAGATCGTGCTATAGCACGACAACCGCCCACGGTTTTGATAGTGTATGATCTGGCTGAAGGTCCTATATATTATCCGGGCTATGGATATTATTATCCTGGCCCTAACTATCCCGAAAATGGCGGATTCGATGTCAGTGTTGGCGGCCTGGCACAAACTGTGGCCAACAGAGAAAGTATTTTGGGATTTTTAACACAGGTAGTTACTTCTTACAGCATACTGAATGCGTTGACTAGAGAACAAATGAACAAGTTTAGCCACATCTGGGATCTAGGTTACCGAACACCTCTAAGTAGTGCGGCAGTATCTAAATACACACAATATTTACAAGATGGTGGCGCTGCGTTTTTGCTAGGAGAAAACACATATTTCAACATACGTAATCAAAGCATTTGTGATCTGATTAATAGTCTGGGTGGTGGTTCGGCCGGCATACGTTATGACACCGCCGGCTTTGGCACAATTGGTGCTACCACAGCCTCAGAGTTTTTGCTGGCCAACAGTCGAGCAGATATCACTTTTTATGCCCCCAACGGATTCACAAGTTATGGAACAGGAACGCCTATCGCCAACAGTGGTATTGGCCCGCCGGCTATGATGTGGAAAACCGGCAGCCTAAGCGGCGCCCGAGCCGGTGCAGTAGCCTCGGTGTTAGATATTAACTTTTTGTTAAATCCCCAGTTTGGTTTGAACTACGGCAATGCACAATGGCAACCCTGGTTTGTGGATAATTTGAGTATTGTGATGAACAGAAAATAAGCGATAAATAGTACATTATGCCATTTCCACTGAATCCTAGCAACAATCAAGAAGTTCAAGTCAACGGTATTATCTACATTTGGAGTAGTGCCAAGGGTGCCTGGCGCAGAAAACCCGGGGTTGATCTGGGAAATGCAGGCAACGGGGATCAGGTATTCAACGGCAACATAATTGCCAATTCAGGTGCCACAGCTACCAGCACAACCACAGGTGCCATACAGGTCACACGGGGAGGTGGTATTGGTGTTACGGGCAATGTGTTTGCCAATGCTTTTTACAGCGACAATTATCGCTATGCCAATGGTGCTCCGCTGATTGTTAGTTCAACCAACACCAGCAACGTTGCCAACATAGCCAATGTCAGCTACTACAGCTTTTATTCCAATGTGTCAGGCAACATACGCGGTGGTGAAGCTGGGCAACTTGTATATCAGGTTTCTGCCAACGTCACAGGTTTTGTGACCAACGGTGACTATGGTAAAGTGTTGGCCAGCAACGGCCCCGGCAACATGCCTGTTTGGGTAACCTTGGAAGAACTGGCCGCAATGAATGGGCAACCGTTTATCAGTCAACTTGTTTATCCCAACGGAGGACTTACAGCAGCAAGCACCGGTAACGAAACTGTGTATGTGTTGGGTCGCGGATTCCAGCCTGGATTCAATCTCACAGTCAACAATCAACCTGTGGTATCTGCCACTTACTACACTTCTAGCAACGTGAGTTTTGTTACAGCCAACACAGCACCTGGGCTATATCCGTTGACTATAACCAACCCCAACAGAAAATATTACACCTATGAATACATAGAATTTGCTGGACCGTCTGATCTGCGTTTCTTGAATCCGCCCGGATACTTGAACTTTGTGGCAGAAAATCGCACATTCAATCAGTATATTTTAGTAGCCGGCGGATACCCACCTTACAATTTCCAAATTAGTTCGGGTGCCTTGCCGGGAACAATGACCATAGATGCTGGATCTGGATTGATTTCAGGTACAGCACCCGATGTTGACAATCCTACCACATTCTATTTTACTGTGCAGGTAACTGATGCGGCCGCTACGGTTATAACACGGCAATTCTATATTCTGGTAACAGTACCGCTGATTCTAAGCAATCAAATGACCTTGAGCAGTTTGGGATCTGGCTATTTGCGTGCCAGTGCTGCTTCGGCAAACAGTGCTGTTAAAACCATGACATTGAGCAGTGTGGGCAGCATTTATTTAGAAGCCGCAGACGCTGACGCTAATATTTCGTTGCCTCACACAGTTTCTCTTTCCTCGCTAGGCTACGCCAGATAAACAAAAACCTCCAGTCCGGAGGTTTAGTTTTTAAAAATACTTTACTGTACAGTTAGTAATTTATTTCTTGAGTCATTTCAAACACAGCCATGGTGGCATTGTAAAGAGTGTATTCTTGAGAAGCGTCAATGTAGCCATAGGTTTGGAGTTCTAAATCGCTGCCAGACCCAGTGGCTCCCACAGTTCCAATAATATTGTGTTCACGGCTATAAGTTCTAAACCAAAACCAGGTTGGTGTCCCTGATGATGTGGGATACCTGGCTGTGAAACTTTGTCCCAAGGCTCTCCAGGTGGCTGTTTTACCATCAACTACAATATTAAAGTCATTGGCTGCATAATTAGTGTAGTCTGTGTTTAACATTTGATCGTAGTTGGTATTGATGGTAGCATCAGGTATTGAATTAGCCTGTATACCACTAGCAACGCCAGCCGGATAGTTAGTTATGCTTGGACCGTTAAACGTTACAATTACATCTCCGGCACGTTGATTTCCACTGACATCTGCTATTCCGCTGGGTACAGTGCCTTTCATTAGGCTAAAATAGCTAGGGCGTCCGCCTTGATTAGTATAGGCTACAGTGCCGTTGTAGTAATTTGTTGTTATAGATGATAAACCGTAGCCACCCATGCCAATGTATTGTGCGCCTGTTCTTTTGTTGAGATAGGCACCTCTTTCAAATACATTTTTTGTAATTTTATTAACTAGTCCTGTGCCTAAACTAATAGTTGGCATTTGCGTAATCCTTTAAGGTTGTTGTATGGTAAATCCAATGTCTTCAATTCTGCTGACAGTGGATGTGCTTATACTGGTATTGACCAAACGAACGGCGCTGTTGCTTAACATGTCGCCCACATCAACAATGATATACCTAGTAGTAGGCACACTGGGTGATGTTGGCGCAGTGACCACAGTAGAATCCCAAATAACTGCCCAGCTAGCCAAACCTGAATGCAAAGGAGTTACGTTGCTGGTGGCGTTGGCTGTGGAAAACAAACAAACATTGCCAGCACTCATTGTTTCAGCGTTACTGGTCCAAGATGGTGCCGGATAATGTGCTAGAAAAACAGAGTCAGAGGCCTGGTAATTAGACCAAGAGTTTTCAAAAGTAGTTGCATCGGGCTGAACTCCACTGTACACACTGACCGGTCCAGGTTCGTTAAACATAGTGTGATGAATAGTTTTGTTTATCAGTGCCGAAAACGTTGAACTAAATTGCATTTATATTCCTCTTTAGAGTATTTATTCCATATTTATACTAAATAAAAATGTAATCAACTTATTGACTTAGTGCAAGTCAAACTCTCAAATCTAATCTCTCAGTCCTGACAAAAACTCAAAAAAATTAACTGCCCAGGACCATTTTCTCACGGCCGCGATAAATAGATATAACTGCTATTAAAGGATCGCGAGCTATGAGTATTTTGACCAGAATTAAAAATAATCAGATCACTGACAATACCATCGAGTACCAAAAACTCAAAGATGGAACCTTGGTTGGTACCAAGTTTAATGCCAACATAACACTGAACTCCAACGTTGTTATCTTGGGCAACCTGACTGTGGCCAACAGCTATGCACAGTTAAATTCAGTCAACACCTACATCAATGATCCTATCGTAGTATTCAACAACAACTACACCAGCACACCTGCATACGACATTGGTATGCTGATCAATCGTAACCTGGATAGCTTGGCTCCCTGGGGCTCGGTCAACGCGGCCTGGGTCTGGGTAGAAGCCGAAGATGCATTCTCCGGTATCATGACCACAGAAACAGGTACCACAGCTGGTGCAATTAATAATTCTGGCTTTGCCAATTTGTACATTGGTAACGTCTGGGCCAACACAGTCAGCATACGCGACACCACTACCAGCACTGCTTATACCAACGGTGCGTTTACTGTGGCTGGTGCGGTAGGTATTGGTGGCAACGTAAACATCAATGGAACCACACGCATAGCCAGCAACGTGGTAGCACACAGCGGTGTAGAAAGTACCAACACCACTACAGGTGCTCTGGTAGTTGCGGGCGGCACAGGTATATCTGGCAACTTGAATGTTGGCGGCAGCTTTAACCTGACAGGCAATGCTGTGATTTCAGGCAACCTGGCAGTGCTAGGAACTCAAACCATTATTGGTACAGCAGACCTGGCAGTTTTTGACGCTTTGATCAATCTACATACCGCGGCCAACTTGGCGCCCTGGGCATTGGATGACGGCAAAGACATTGGTATCAAGTTCCACTACTATGATGGCGGCGACAATCATGCATTCTTGGGTCGTGCCAACGACACCAAATTCCTAGAGTGGTATGCAGCTGGTACAGAATCTGGAAACTTGTTTACTGGCAGCGACTACGGTACAATCAAGGCCGGTGAATTTTTCTCAGCCAACACCACAAACAGTACCAGTGCAACCACTGGTGCCATCAGAACCACCGGCGGTTTGGGTGTGGTTGGAAATGTGTTTTTAGGTAACGCCGTTACAATCAACAGCACAAAAACAGCCGGACAAGATTTTATTGTAAAAGGTCGAAATGATGAGACCTTGATCTGGGCTCGCCCCAATGCCACATATGATCAGGTCTTGATCGGTAACAGTGCCGTGGTAGCCAACCTTGCTACCGGAGCCAAACTCTATATCAATTCCACAGACTCCATGCGTCTGCCCACAGGTACCACAGCACAGCGACCCAGTAGTGCAGGCGGAACCGACGTCACAGGTATGTTCCGTTACAACACCACAGTGGGTGCTCTTGAAGTCTATGACGGTTCAGAATGGGACGCCATTACCACACAGTTCACAGTTATCACCAGCGAAGTATTCAGCGGCGACGACAGCACAACTGTGTTTACCATGGCCAATGCTTCAACCACAGCAGCTACCATTGTTGCTGTTAACGGTATCATACAGCAACCAACCACAGCTTACTCAGTCAGCGGTGTCACACTGACCTTTACTGAAGCACCAGCCACAGGCGATACCATTGACGTTCGCAGAATGTTGACCACGGCACAGGTAACTGGTATAGCCAGCACCAATGGTTACATGCAGGTCTTGGTTGATAATGCAGGTGTGTATATCTACACAGGAACCAATGCTACTGGAGCTACCACATATTGGGAACCCGGTGGCGCACAAGTTGAAAGCAGCGCCAACGTGTCGGTCAGCTACAGCAATGCCAAAGCAATCATTGACACATTCTTTGCCAATACTTATAGATCAGCCACATACGAAGTACAATTGACCAGTGATGGCAATCGTTATCAAGCTCAATCTGTGACAGTTATTCACGACAGTGCCAATGTGACCTATGCAGTACATGGCGTGGTCCAGACCAATGGCAACTGCGGTCTGATTGAAGCCAATATCAGTTCAGGTAAAGTCAACCTGTTGTTGAGCCCAGCATTCAACAGCAATGACGTAAGAATCAAGAAAGATTATATTTTAATTTAAGAAAGCATAGTACCTTTATCGGGGAATATGGAACCGGAGGAAAAATAAAATGCCAGCAGGATATTTCGTAGTACAAAACGGTCTTCAAGTAGGACCGCTCACAATTGATGCCGCAAACGGTACAATACAAACGTCGGGTGACGTAAACATCACAGGTAATGTTGGTGTAAGCCAAATTGCCAAAAACGACAGCTCGATCACCATCACAGACACCGGCGGCGGTAGCAATATCACATTTGCTATAGATAGTAGCACCGAGCACGTGATGACAGCAGCATTGACCAGTCTGCGTGGCAATTTAAGTTTCAGCCCAGACAACACAGCTGACACATTTGCGACAGCAGCAGGGTTGACTGATGCAGTGGCCATTGGTGCCAAGAGCGTGAATTCGTTCGTGCAACATGCTTTGACCAACACCGATGACGGCGTATCTAGCTCCACAGACTTTATTGCTTATTCAGACAACAGCGACAACACTCATGGCTTTATTGACATGGGTATTGCCAGCACCCTGTTTGCAGACCCAGCCTATGCAGTCACCAAAGGTGGTGATGGATATATTTTCTTAAGTGCACCAAGCTATCTGGCCAATGGTAACCCCACTGGTGGTAACCTGGTTCTAGCCACAGGCGGTGGCAGCTGGGGTGACATTGTGTTTGCGGCCAACGGATTCTCTGCTGGTGCCAGCACTGAACAAGGTCGTTTTAAAAAGGACGACGGTTTATACATCACAGGTAACCTGGTAGCTTCAGGAGGTACTTTATATCAAGGACCCCTGGCCAAGACCTTTGAAGCCTCAGCAGGTATCACAGATCCCACAGCAATCTTCACAGACAGTATTTCATCTTTTGTGCAGGTGGCCTTGCACAATCAAAGCTCCAACAGCAGCGCCAGCTCGGACTTTATTGCCTATGCTGACACTGGTGATAATGCCATTGGTTTTATTGACATGGGTATTTGTAGCAGCTTGTTCTCAGATCCAGCCTATGCAGTGACCAAGGCTGGTGACGGATACATTTTCTTGAGTGCACCTACTTATGCCAACACAAATCCTACAGGTGGTAACCTGGTACTTGCCACAGCCGACGGCGCACAAGGCGACATCGTGTTCTCTGCAGGTGGATTTGCCACTGGCGAAGTACAAGGACGTTTTGTCAACGGCGATGGTTTGTTGGTAACAGGTAACTTGGTCAGCGAACTTGGTGCTGTGTATCAGGGTTTGAACTCACGTGATCAGTTGATCAGTGCCAACAGTTCAACCACACTCAGTAGCACAGTCAATGCCGCAGTGACCACATGGTCTGTGGCCAGTACCACAGGATTCTTGAATCACGGTGTGCTGTATTGCGAAAGTGAGATTGTTTACTATTCTGGAAAAACCAGCAACAGCTTTACAGGTATCACACGTGGCACAGGCGGAACCACAGCAGCCAGCCATACCAGTGGTAAAACAATTTATCAACCCATAGCTGGATTGACCAATGTGACTGCGGTGTTTGTTGAAGATGCCAACGACTTTGTGCAGTTGGCCATCAAGAACAAGAACTCGGGTACAGGTGCTTCGACAGACCTTATTGCTTATGCATCCAACGGCGACAACGATTCGGGTTGGATTGACCTAGGTATCACAGGTGAAAACTTTGATGATCCCTCATTTGGTGTGACAGGACGCGACGACGGATACATCTTCATGAGTGCTCCTGCAGGAACACCCGGTAACGGCGACCTGTTTATCAGCACAGATGGCACAGGCCAACAAAACGACATCGTGTTCTCCACAGGCGGTTTTGCTGACGATAGTTTTGAACGTATGCGTATCATTGGTACAGACCGGGTTGGTGCTCCAGCCGGTGTTGAGATTTACATTCCAACCACATCAACCAGCACATCAACAGGTGCCCTGCGTGTACAAGGCGGTGTGGGTATTCAGGGTAACTTAAACGTTGGTGGTAACTTTAACTTGGTTGGTAACATCACCATTGGTGGTACAGGATCAACCACAAGTACCAGCACCTTGGTCATTGAAAACCCAATCAACTTTTTGGCCAACGCCAACTCGGCCGATTCTCAAGATATTGGTACAGTAGGACAATACACATTAGGTGGAACCGTATACACTGGTGTAGTTCGTGATTCAACAACCAAGAGTTGGAGATTCTTTGATGGTCTAAGCACCAAACCAACTACCACAGTCAGCTGGGGTAGCACACAGGCCGCCAACGTGTACATGGGTCAGTTGTTGATTGCAAACACAACAACCAGCACCAGCACCACTTCAGGTGCACTACAAGTACGTGGTGGTATGGGTGTTTCAGGAACCATACAGGCCGGCGGCGATGTCAACTTTAGCAGTAATACACAAGCTTCAAACGATACCACAGGCGCATTACGTGTCAAAGGTGGTATCAGTATTGAAACAGGTAGTTTGTATGCTGGTGGTGCTGCTGGCGTTGCAGTCAATGTACGCGGCGATATCAGACCCACAGCCAATTTGACCTACAACATAGGTAGCTCCTCGGCCTGGTTTAACACATTCTTTGGTGTGTCAACTCAAGCCAAATATGCTGACTTGGCAGAAAACTATCAGGCAGATGCACACTACGATGCAGGCACAGTTTTAGAGTTTGGTGGCGAAAAAGAAGTTACCATAGCCACTGATGGAACCAAGCGTGTGGCAGGTGTGGTATCTACCAATCCAGCTCACTTGATGAATGGAAGCCTAACTGGTCAAAACGTAGTGGCCTTGGCCCTACAAGGACGTGTTCCATGTAAGGTCACCGGTGCAGTACAAAAAGGTGACCTGATGGTAAGTGCCGGATTTGGATATGCACGAGCCAACAACGATGCACAAATAGGTCAGGTCATTGGTAAAGCTCTGGCAGATTTCAGCGGTACCAAGGGCACTATTGAAATTGTAGTTGGACGACTATAATCTGTTGCAACTCAAACAAAGGGCCTTCGGGCCCTTTTGTTTTGGGCTAAATAGTGTAAACGGATTAAATCAATGGCGCTAACCAGACCCAAGTACAGTCAAATTTACGATTCAGACTATAAAAATAGTGCCAGAGTCGCAACCACAGATTCTGTGACCTTGGTGGGCGGAGCACCCACAGTGGTAGACAATATTACCTTGGTAGCAGGCGATCGTGTGGTAGTGCGTGCCCAGGCCAACACAGCACAAAACGGTATATATCGTGTAAACACATTAGGCACAGGCTCCAATGGCACCTGGGGTCGAACACTAGACGCCGACACAGCCGCAAAACTCACTCCTGGTACCACTCTAAGTATTGAAGAAGGTACCACCTATGGAGGCAAGCAGTTCCGTATGACCACACCGGCTCCTATCACTCTAGGAGTCACCGGTATTGCATGGACTGACATCAGTGGCGGCGGAGGAGCTGCCACCGGAGGAACCAACGGTCAGGTACAGTTCAATGATTTGAATTCATTGGGTGGAGCCACATATCTCTATTACAACAATGCCACCGGACAAGTCACAGCCAACGCTGGTATAGCCAGCACTTCAACCGCATCAGGTACGTTTGTGGTCACCGGAGGCCTAGGCATCAGCGGTGCTCTCAATGTAGGCGCCAACGTCACTGTCACAGGCAATGTATTGCCCAGCGCCAATGTTACTTACAACCTAGGTAGCCCAACACAGCGTTGGAAAGATTTATTCTTAAGCGGTACTACAATCAATTTGAATGGCGCCACTATCAGTGCTACCAATGGTGCAATCACATTCCAAAATAGTCTAGGTGGAAGTTTTAGTGTAACTGGCAGTGCTGGCGGACAAAGCACTGGCACCTTTGGTAATCTTATCGCCAATTCAGGAGTGGCCAGCACCAGCACATCAACTGGTGCGTTGACTGTAACTGGTGGTGCTGGCATTACCGGCGCTGTCTATGTTGGCGGTGCCCTATCAGTATCAGGTGATACCACTGTAACTGGCAACTTGACAGTAAACGGTACCACAACCAATATCAACACAACCAATCTTGTCATAGAAGACAAAAACATGGTGTTGGCTGATGTGACCACGCCCACAAACACCACAGCCGATGGCGCAGGTATCACAATCAAAGGCGCCACAGACAAAACATTTAACTGGGTCAATGCCACAGCGGCCTGGACCAGTTCAGAAGATCTAAATCTACTCACAGGCAAACAATACGAAATCGCTGGTACCAGCGTGCTCACTGCAACCACGCTAGGGTCAGGAGTTGTTAACAGCAGTTTAACTAGCCTAGGTACCGTCACCAGTCTGGTGGCCACCACAGCAGTAGCCTCCAACTTCAGTTCAGCTAACATGGTGTCCACCGGATCAACTTCAGGTACCTGGTCAACAGCCAACATAGCTTTATATGAATCTGTAACAGCATTTACGACCAATCAAACATTCTATCCAACGTTCAGTAACATAGCTACCACTGGAAATACCATCACAGGTGTTGCTACCAATTTGAGCTTTAATGCCAGCACAGGAAATCTCACAGCCACGGGCCATGTGGGCAATTTCTGGGGTCCAGTGGCCGCAACCACAGCCAACGTGTCCAGCACACTAGCAGTAACAGGAACTAGTGCATTCACAGGTGCAACCAATCACGCTGGGGGTATCACGGCCAGCACAGTATCAGCAGGTACCATTGGTAACTCGGGCGCCACATTAAATGGATCAGGTTCGGGAATTACTTCGCTGGGAACAACAACTGATTATCAGGTAGGTTCTTTGTCCATTGGAACCAGAATGGGCAGTGCTGGTTTGTCTGTTAATGGCACCACCGGAGACAACGACAGTCAGCTTATTCTTAAAAAACCTTCTCAAAGCAGTTGGTCAGTGTTGACCTGGAATGATGTGGTTTATCAAGGATTTAACATTTATTATGACAATGGTGCTTGGGTACACAATGCTCCAACAGGTTCCAACGTAAATTCTTTGTTAGCAACAACCACGAGCGGAATGAATTGGTATGCATCCAACAATGGTACTAGTTCTTGGAATCAAGCCAGCAATCAATCATTGTGGGATCTTACAGGAGCCTGGATAGGAAAAATCAACACAACTCAAGCACAAACCATAGCACCGTCGGCTAATCTAACTTACAACTTGGGTAGTACCACAGCCTGGTGGAACAATGTGTATGGCGTCAGTGTACAAGCCAAATATGCTGACTTGGCTGAACACTATGAGAGTGATGTAGAATATCCAGCAGGTACTGTAGTTGTGTTTGGTGGTGACAAGGAAATTACAGTAACCACACAAGATCATGATCCTCGTGTGGCCGGCATAGTAAGTACCAATCCTGCCTACTTGATGAATGCTGCAAACCCAGGAATACCAGTGGCCTTACAAGGGCGTGTACCTTGTCGGGTACAAGGTCCAGTGACCAAAGGAGACGTGTTAGTAACCAGCACAACCGCAGGAGTAGCACAAAAGATCGACAATGCCAAGTTTTTACCTGGCTGTGTGGTGGGTAAAGCACTGGAAACAATAAATACTAATAATATACAAACCATTGAAGTGGTCGTGGGAAGATTTTAAAATGCAAAAACTAAAACAAATTTATCGTAGTTCCTATGCTGGTGAAAGTGTGGTGTCAGAATTGATCTTGGCTGACAACAACTGGGATCCAAAAACAGAATACATCGAAAATTCAGTTTTTACTACCTATACCACAAAACAGGCCATTGCCATTGGCAACGGGCCCAGTAGAAATCAAATTGATCTACGATTGATTGAAAACCACAAAGGTGGTATTCGTGCCACAGACAAACTGCAAAGCTATGCCTGCAACCTAGTGGTGCAAACAGGCTTTACTCCTGATTTTTTGATTGTGACAGATCCAGAAAAAGTCAAAACCATTGCTGAATCTGAGTATCCTAATGATCATATTGTGTATGCCAATGCTCAGTATATCTTGAAATACCCAGGTAAATTTTATCTAATTCCTCAAAATCCTGCCTATGACGCAGGAGCCATGGCCGCATACTTGGCCTGCTTTGACGGACACAAAAAATTATATTTGTTGGGTTATGACAGCTACAGTGACGAAACACAGAACAGTTTTTACATACAGACACTGTGCCAGGTCATGGATACCTACCGAGGAACAGAATTCATTCGTGTGTGTCCAACTGAAAAAAGTTCTTGCTCGGTGGAATTAGAAAAGCGTGTGAATTTTAGACAAATCAGTCTACGTGAGTTCGTGGTCGAAGCTGACCTTGGTTAACGTAAAATAGACTCCAGGGTCTTGATTTTTTTCCGTACAATATCAAAATTAAAACTGCGCCATAGGCCAGGATGCAGAGGTTTGGGATAATCATCTATCTCTACCCAACAATATCCACGATGTTCATCATTTAACACAGGCACAAATTCATTGTCTACAGTGACAAGGAATGTGTAGTACACAAATTTTTTGTTATCTGCGGTAAAGGTCTCTAGTGGAATACACTTGTGCTTTTCAAGATTTTGCCCAATTTCTTCGCGTGCCTCTCGCATGAGACCTTGGAACACCGATTCTGCAGCTTCAACTTTGCCGCCTACGATACCCCAAGTACCAGCGTATCTGCTTCTGGCACGTAATAAAAAAAGATAACGATTGGTTCGCTTGGCGTAGATCAACGCACCAGCACTTTCGTTGTGGTCACTCATTAAAGTACCAAACTCCACTCTCCAGACTCGTACAAGCCTTCCACGCTCTTGACCCATTCGGCACCGGTCCAACGATATTGTATGGTGGTTGTTATGTTGGTCACATACTGTGTGGCAGGTTCTCTGCTGTCAAAGCTCACTGTCCAATAAGCACCGTTCCATTCAATGATGTCATTGGCACGAGCCAAGAGATTGGTGCCTGCTGGACCAGCCCAGGCTGCCGGTGATTCGGTATTGGCACTGCCAATGTTGCCCAGTATGAGATAACGTGTGCCTGTGGCAGGATTCAATAACATGCTGTCCACATCGACGTTTCTGGGATCGATGATGGCATCAACTGCTTCCAAAGTATTGGCCGGCAAGGTAGCTTCATATGTATCAATGATCAACTGTGTATCGTCTGTGGGGTTATAAGAAACTCTGCCTGCGATCTCATGGCTGCCGCCGGGATAAGGAAACTGTAGTCGGACTTCGCTGATGCCATTGGTCAGTTTGCCATACATGTTGACCACATCGGCCCAGCGTAGTTTGGTTCCGTACACTGTGCCATCTTCGCCTTCGTGGGCATTTTGTTTGTATATGGTCAGGGTGTTGCCAACGTATAACACTTCGTAGTTCATGGGTGTGAATCTCTGCTGACTCATTAAAGTTTGTGCTGTCAATATGACTTCGGGGCTGAGATCACCTTGTGCATCGTATATGCTGGCGATGATCTGTGCCACCACGCCCATTTTCTTGACCTTAGCAGGCAAGCTGAGCCATATGGGCATTTCAAATGTGAGTGTGGCCACGTCAATGCTTTCTTCGCCGCCCTGCGGCACAGTACGGCTGCTGTAAGTCACATCAGTTAATAGTACAACACTGAGGCTGCTCCAGTCAACATAATTGTCAGTACTCTGTATTTCTAACCCAGGATTGAACAAGGGCATCATCTGTTCTATGATCTGATGTTTTTGTTCGGTGTTACTTGTCCAGATGTCCAGTTTCATTTGCAGTCTATATGGTGCCGGCATGAGCCGTTCCACAGTGTAGATGCCATCTTGTGTTTGCTCAAACTGTTGATCAGCTTCGTTGTACACACGCTCTCTGATACGCACTGTGCCTTCAAAGAACGGATTCTGCAAGCGGTCGCGATCATAGGTCAAGGCACTGATATAAGCAGCCATGGCAGGCACAGCATTGAGAGTGTTTTCACTGTTGCCTCGCAGGATCATGGCAGCCTGTCTACTGATATCTCCGTAGTACACAGGTATGGTTTGCAAGGTGCGATTGCCGTCACTGTCTTTGCCAAACTCCACTTGGAAGTTTGACACCATGCGTATGAACTGCATGACAAATCTACGGATCTGGCCATCATAGGCAAATTGAACTGGCATTAATTATCTGCTTTCGGTGTTAGTACACGACTCAACGGTTGACGTTCATTGTGCGTCACTCCGTCGGCATCTGTGTAAGTGTTGCTATTATTTACATAACCCATGCGTTGTGTCTTATTATCTGTGCCCGGAGTTAGGTTTGTACGTACAGCGTCTTCCACACGTGCCCATATGCTGCCGGTGTATCTGAACAGGCGATTGGGCAAGTAATCTAAACGTAAGAAATAATCGCCTTGGCTGGGATTGGCAGGAAATGCCACTCCGGCGCCTGTGGTCAACCCATTGGGCGCCTGACCGTCGCCGGTCAAATAACCTTGAACTTTGCGTAACGGACTGGCCACACCTGAATCTGCAGAAGGACTGGTATTGCCAGCCAAGGTGCTGGTATTGTCAGCAGTGATAGGATCACCAATGGGCTGACTGCGATCTTGATTGGTAGCCAAGGTGTAGATGGTACTGGTATCATAACCAGACTTGGGCACATCTACTTCGGCCTGCACCAGGATCTGTTCGTTGATATCCAAGAACTTGTCATAGGTACTGATAATCTGACCTATTGGAGTTTCTTCAACACCATCACCGTCGGTGTCAATTTTGAGATTGTTTAGGATGTCTTTGTATTCTTGGCTGTCTACCAGCGGATTGAGTTTGACACGCCACAAGTGAGGCCACCAAGTGGGACTGAAGCCTTCGGCGGCAAAACTGGCATCAGCAACCACATAGTAGCGTTTGAGTGCAGCCGGTAAATCTCCTAGAGCATCGTAGTCTTTGAGATGTTGCAGTTCTAATACATCACCGGCCATGAGTTTACGGCCAATGGTATCAACCATGTCACGCAGATGGAATACCATGAACAAGGTACCTGTTTGTAGGAACAGGCCGAACTGTGTTAGATCAAAGTCTTGATCAGCACGCTGATAGATACCACGCATCTTGTACACACTGGTATCGTATTTTCTATCACGATTTTCCAACCACAGCAGATCTTGTATGTTCATTTCGCTTTGGTTGGCATAACTGGGTTTGGTAGCATCTGCGTTGAAACCAATTGAGGTACCCGACGGCAACACAGCAGTGGTAGGTGCACTCATGACCACTGTGGTTGATGTTTTGCTGACTACCTTGGTTCCTGCAGGCACACCTGCGGCAAACACAAAGTCGTTGATGTTGACACCTGTGGTATTGCTGAATTCTAAAATATTACCCACTGTGATCTGTGCGGTGCTGGTTGTTTTACTGACACCTTGTGTGTTTACACCCAGATACTTGTTGACCAGAATACCAGTACCACCAATGGTAAACATCTCCGAAATTCGGCGATCTATAAACTTGTAATCGTTTGAGTGTCGTCCATCTTGCCAAAGGCTTAATCGTGGCATACTAAATCCTATATTGTAGTATTTATGGGTTTGACAGTTAAGGCCCAAAATGCTATAATTGCTGTATGGATCATGATCGTGACCTAAAATACCGCATAGATCAGGCATTTTTTACCATAGTACAAATGCCTCCGGGTCAGCGTGAGGATCTGCGTCGCATGTGGCGCCATACCCGTGGCCTATGGACATTTATGGATCTAGAGCTGGTAAACTGTCGCAGAGTCAACAAAAAAACTCCAAAATATCTGGAACTGGAACGTGAATGTGTGCAAACCCTGGAAACCCTGGAAAGCTACATAACCTGGGGACATCTCAGCGGTTGACTAAATAATTCCAAAATGCTATAATATACAGATAATCAAGGAGTCATATGGTCAAAGTCAACGGTAAAACTATCAAAGCCAAGGTAAAAGCCACACGCAACGCCTTGTTTGGTGACGAAAAATACACAGGTTCCGAACCTGTGTGGGATACTGAACGAGCCCGAGCCATGGATGATGCTACCTTTGACAGCCATCTGCGCCGTAGCTTTTATTACTACAATTATTTTTTCACACAAAAAGATACCAAAAAGCACGTGGTAGAGTGGATGAAGAACAGCCACGAATTCACTCAGGAAGAAATCCGTGCCTTTGAACGCAGTGCTGATCGGTCAGTGCCTATGACTGTACACAGCCTGATCATGGCACACCGTGCTGGCATGCCCTTGCGTGAGCGTCATATTGCTTTTATTGATGTAGAAATTGAACGTGCTATCACTCGTGGTGATGCAGACGTGGTAGAAGAACCAGTGGTAGAAGAAAAGCCCAAAGCAGTGGTGCCTACCATACAGGACCGACTCAATGAAAAAACTGCCGAAACCATTGGTGAACTGGAAGGGCACTATGATGCATTCTTGCAGGATACCAACTACAAGTTCAAGCCTTATGACTTCCTGGTAGCCAACAATGTGCCACAGAGCCAGCTGACCAAGTATGAAGCAGTGTTCCAGGCCCGATTCGCTGAATTGGCCACGGCCTTTGAACGCACCGATGAACAGCTCACCGAAGGATACAGTCACTATAAATCTGCAGACTACAAGCGGATCATGGCGTTTATTGATCAGATACTCAACGACATCATACAGTATCGTGGAGTCAAAAAAGCCACCAAGAAAATACGTGCTCCCAAGAGTGTGAGCAAGGAAAAAGTGGTCAGCAAACTCAAATATGCCCGAGAAGACAAAAGCCTACGCATTGTCAGCATAAACCCTGCAGACATTGTTGGTGCCCAAGAACTCTGGGTTTACAATGTCAAAACACGCAAACTGGGTCGTTATGTAGCTGATGGCTTACAAGGACCTTTGAATGTCAAAGGCACCACTGTAATTGGCTACGATGAAGCCAAGAGCATCACAAAAACACTACGCAAACCTGAAGAAAAACTCAAAGAATTTGCTCGTGCTACCAAGGTAGAACTACGCAAGTTTTTAGACCAAATTAAAACCACAGAAACCCGACTCAACGGTCGTATCAACACAGATACTGTACTACTCCGTGCTCAGTAATAAATACTGTATTAACGGAGTAGTTCAATGGCCACACCATATACCGGCAATATCACAGCCGAAACAGGATACGATAATCAAAACCACATAGACTCTACCAGTCTTTTCAACGCCAACACCGGCACACAAAGTGGTGCTCATATCGCGTTTCCGGGTGATAACACTGTAACACAATCGGGCATCACAGATCCCAACTGGGAATTTGGTAGCACCAACAACAGCCTGCGTGCCGCTGTCACTGACTACATCCGCATGCGTCTAGCTGATGGTATCGTGGACGTTGAGTTGGACAAAGAACACTATGAGATGGGCATCAACCAGGCCATGATCAAGTATCGTCAGCGTGCCGGCAACAGCGTGGAAGAAAGCTATGCCAGCCTAACACTATTGCCTGAAACACAAGAGTATATCATGCCCAAGGAAATACAAACCATACGTGCCATATATCGTCGTGGTATTGGATCAGTGTCGGGTACCACAGCCAGCCAGTTTGAACCATTTGCGTCTGGTTATCTAAACACCTACATGCTGGTGGCCGGACGTGTGGGCGGCTTGGTCAACTACGAACTGTTTGTGGACTATCAAAAATTGGCCATGCGTATGTTTGGTGGATTCATGAATTTTACTTTCAATCCTGTGAGCAAAAAACTCACGATCATACGCAAGATGCCGTTCCAAGGTGCCAACCCACCTATCGACCAACAAGAGTCAGTGTTGCTTTGGATCTACAACAACAAACCAGATCAAATGATCTTGAATGACCCACAGGCATTTCCCTGGATCCAGGAGTATGCCTACAGTTTCTGCAAACGCATCCTAGGCGAAGCACGTGAAAAGTTTGGACAGATAGCCGGACCACAGGGCGGTACTACCCTAAATGGTGCAGCTCTCAAAGCCGAAGCCGCTGCCGAAATGGAAAAGCTGGAAGAAGAACTCAAAACATTTGTGGATGGTAGCCAACCACTCACTTGGGTAATGGGCTAGTTGACAAACTGACAAAAATATGTAAAAATGCTTCTAACTACTAGGAGCATTTTTTATGATCATTGGCATCTGCGGTTTCATAGGATCAGGCAAAGATACTATTGCTGACTATTTGGTAAATTTTCATGCATTCAGACGCGACAGTTTTGCTGCCACACTCAAAGATGCTGTGGCCGCTGTGTTTGGCTGGGACCGAGATTTATTGGAAGGACGCACCAAGCAGGCACGTGAGTGGCGTGAACAGGTGGATCCATGGTGGGCCCAACGCTTAAACATGCCTAACTTAACTCCCAGACTGGTGCTACAGCTCTGGGGCACTGAAGTGTGCCGGCGTGGTTTCCATGATGACATCTGGATAGCCAGCATAGAAAACAAACTGCGGAACAGCCAGGACAACATAGTGGTCAGCGATTGCAGATTCCCCAACGAAATACTGTCTATCAAGCAGGCCGGCGGACAAGTGATCTGGGTCAAGCGTGGTGACAAGCCCACTTGGTATCACTTGGCAGTTTCAGCCAACCAAGGTAGCACATCGGCCCGGCAAATGCTTGAAGATCTAGGAGTACATGTCAGCGAAACTGCCTGGGTAGGCACTGAGTTTGATCATGTGATTGACAATAATGGTACCATTGAAGACCTGTATGCACAGATCAAAAATCTGGTACAAGCGGAGCCGGCTTCCACGGCAATCTAGTTCCTGCCAGCTCGATCTGGCAGTTGGCACATATGGTTTTAAGATTCAACGGGTTGGCATTTTTCAGATTGCCATCCACATGATACACAAACATCTGCTTGGGTGTGCGTGACTTAAAATTACACATTTCACAGCGTTCTTTTTTCTTATAACCCTGTTTGGCCCACAGCGGTGGCGGTTCTTTGATCTTGCGATCCTTGCGTATGCAACTGGCACAACTGTTTCTGTAGTGTCGCTGGCCTGAGCTGTCGATATAGTTGACAGCCACAAGATTTTGATGGCATATGGGGCATAGATCTCGCTTGAGCATGTAGTATTTACACACAAACCTTTGCCAAGGCACCTGTTAGCACCCAAAAAACATCAGTTGGTAATAAATAACTTTAACATGTATTATAAAGGAAAATAACCATGGCACTAGTTTCCCCAGGAATTGAGATTTCCGTATCAGATCAAAGTCAGTTTGTGACCAACACCGTGGGTAGCGTACCCTTGGTAGTTTTGGCCACAGCACAAGACAAAACCTACAACGGCGTACTGGCCGCAGGCACAACCAAGGCCAATGCTGGCAAACTACAGAGTTTTACCAGCCAGCGTGACCTAGTGGTTGCCATGGGCACACCCACATTCCGTTTGAGCTCTGCAGGTACTCCTGTACATGCTGGTGAACTCAACGAGTATGGTTTGATGACAGCTTACAGTGCCCTAGGCCTAGGCAATCAGCTGTATGCTATACGTGCAGACATTGATCTAGATCAGCTGGTCGGTACCAGTGTGCGTCCCAGCACAAATCCTGCAGATGAAACCTATTGGTTGGATCTAGATGCCAGCGAATGGGGCATTTACACTTTAAATCGTACCACAAACGACTTTGACAAAGCCAGTCCTTTGTACATCACAGACCCAACACAGGTTGAACAAGACGTAAGTTTTAGTTTTTATGTAGCAAAGCCAAAACGCAGCGTTGGAGCCATGGGAAGCTATGCTCTGGTGTTTGTGGACGAAGACGGTACATATCCACAGAGCATACATCTGTGGCACAAAACCAATTATGATGCTGTTACAGTCAGCGACGGTGGCCCAGGTGCCAACCAGTGGGTGGTAGTAGGCAGCACACAATGGCAGTTACATGTGCCTGCTGCGACAGGTACAGTGGCCAATCCCACTGTCACCGGTGGAACAACCTTGGTAATCAACGGATCAACTGTTACTGCCACCGGCGGTGGTGTTGCAGATATTGTAGCCGACATCAACAATGCAGCCATTACCGGAGTCAAAGCCAGTGTCAGCGGTACCAAAGTTAATTTATATTGCACCAGTGCTGCAAGCAATGGTCGTATTACCATAGCCAATGGAACCATGAACGTGAGCACTGTGTTAGGTATCACTCCAGGCAACTACTATGCTCCATATCTGTTTTCAGGCAACTATGCCCAGACACCCAGCGGTGGTTGGTTTGCCACAGACACCGAACCTCGCCCAACAGGCAGCGTATGGTGGAAATTGGGAGCCACTGGTGATGGCCTAAACATTGTACTAAAACGATTCAGTGGTACAACCAATCAATGGGAAACAATCAGTGTGCCATTGTATGCAACTGTTCCAACTGCTATCTACGGGCTAGACCCAATTGGTGGCGGTGTAAACATCCAGGTTGAACAACACCTAGGTTTGTATGGAGCCAACAGCGCCATTGCCAACGGTATCAAACTGTCTCATTATCATGATCTAGCCAACACCGGTGCCAATGGTGAGCATATCGCTTACACAGGTACACCAACAACTTTCACAGCTGGACACACATTTACCATCCAGGCCAGTGCTCCTGGTACAGCCAGCTTGACCAGTCCAACTACAATTACCTTGAGTGGTACTACCAGTGCCAGCTTTGTACAAGATATTCTGGGTTCAAACGTGCCTTATGTCACAGCCGCACTGGAAAGCAATGGTACAATCAGCATCACTCATCTCACAGGTGGTGTGATCAATTTGAAAAATACCACAGTGGGCGGTAATCCTTTGAGCGATGCAGGATTTGCAGCCGATGCCCTGGGACATCCTACCAAGGGTTCAGGATACTTATATAATGCAGTCACAGACATTTATAGTCTGAGCGTGTTTGACACACTCACACATGAGCCCAATGTGTACTATCAAAATGCTGCTCCAACCAGCAATCCCGAAGACGGTACCTACTGGTACTACAGTAATGCCGCAGATGTTGACGTCATGGTCAACAACAACGGTTGGAAAGGTTACAGAAACGTCAGCAGTGATGCTCGTGGCTACAACTTGACCAACACTGATCCAGCTGGTGTAATTGTCAGCGCCACAGAACCAACCAGCCAAAGCGATGCCAGTGCATTGGTAGCTGGTGACCTATGGTTAGACAGCAGCGATTTGGCCAATTATCCCAAAATGTATCGCTACACAGGTACCACATGGACAGCCATTGACAAGTCCGATCAAGTGACCAGCAACGGTATCATATTTGCTGATGCACGTTGGGACACCAGCGGCAGCACAAATCCAATCAGTGCTGACTTGCCAAGCATAGCAGGCCTATTGACCAGCAATTACTTGGACCTAGATGCTCCAGATTATCGCTTGTATCCACGTGGCACACTGTTGTTTAACACACGTCGCTCGGGCTACAACGTCAAGCGTTTTGTCAGCAATTACTACAATGACACAGCATTTGATGTAGATCCATTGAATGTGACTGGTTTGCCAACCAGCTTGCCAGCAGAAACAGATGCCTGGGTCAGTGCCAGTGGTTTGAGCAACGATGGCAGCATGAAAGCTGGCAGTGCCGCACAGCGTAGCATTGTGGTAGCAGCCATGCAGAGTGCATTAGACAGCAATCTTGACATACGTGAAGACCTGTATCAATTTAATTTGTTGGCAGCACCTGGTTATCCAGAATTGATTGATAACATGGTAGCATTGAACACTGACCGTGGTGAAACAGCTTTTGTGATTGGTGACACACCAATGACTCTAGCTGCCAACGGCACAGATTTGACTGCCTGGAACAGCAACAGCACCGGCAACGGCCTAGCCACAGCCAGCCCATACTTGGGTGTTTACTACCCCAGCGGTGTGACCAACGACTTAAGCGGCAATACCATTGCTGTACCGCCCAGCTACATGGCCTTGCGTACATTCTTGTACAGCGACAACATCAGCTATCAGTGGTTTGCTCCAGCAGGAACCAGCCGTGGTCTAGTAAACAACGTCAGTGATGTGGGTTATGTAAACTCAGCCACTGGTGCTTGGGTACACAACTCAATTGGCCAAGGCCTGCGTGATACCTTGTACACATTGAAGATCAATCCAATCACACAATTACCTGGAGTTGGTATTGTGGTTTGGGGTCAAGAAACCAAGTCGGGTACCAGCACTGCACGTAATCGTGTAAACGTTGTGCGTTTGGAAAACTATCTACGTGCTGCGTTCAAGACCATTGCCAACGGTTACCTGTTTGAACCCAATGATCAGATCACACGCAAGTCGATTGCCACACAGATTGAAAGTGCATTAAACGATGTTCTAAGCAAACGTGGTGTATATGACTTCTTGGTAGTTTGTGATACCACAAACAACACACCAAGCACAATAGCGAATAATCAGTTGTACGTGGACGTGGCCATTGAACCAGCCCGCGATATTGAGTTTATCTATATTCCTATTGCGTTGTTTAATCCAGGAGCTCTTGCTGCCTTGGGAACTTCGTCAACCTAAAGTATAGATAAATAAGTATATAGGAGAATAACATGGCCGTAGCAAGTTTAAGTAAATTCACAGTACCATTGGCAAACGATCAAAGTGCGACCAGCCAAGGTCTGTTGATGCCAAAACTGAAGTATCGTTTTCGTGCAACCTTTATTAATTTTGGTGTAACCAACCCAACCACAGAACTTACCAAACAGGTAGTTGATATCAAACGTCCTAGTGTTAATTTTAATCCTATTACACTTGATGTTTACAACAGCAAGGTATACTTGCAAGGCAAGCCAGAATGGCAAGAAACCACGATCAACTTCCGTGATGATTCAACAGGTCAGGTCAGCAAGTTGGTTGGCGAGCAATTACAGAAGCAGTTTGACTTCATGGAACAAAGTTCGGCACCAAGCGGTGTCAACTACAAGTTCCGTATGGAGTTTGATGTGCTAGACGGTGGTAATGGTACAGCCACACCAAACGTGCTTGAGCAGTGGGATCTAGAAGGTTGCTTTATCAGCAGTGTGGACTACGGTGACATGGCTTACAACAGCAATGATCCTGTACAGATTGCTGTGAACATCCGCTTTGACAACGCAGTTCAGACCATTGGTGGCGGAGTAGGTACCACAGTTATCAGCCAAACACCTGGTGACAGTGTAAACTAATCCAAATAAAAACGATCAAACCCGGGACCAAAAACCCCGGGTTTTTTTATGGATAAATATATGTATGACACTAGAACAGATCGATATAGAAATAAATCGCCTTGAACGAATCGGTGCGGATCTGGTTATCGACCTAAACACAATAAAAGAGTTGGTAGAAGGATCAGAATTTAGATATAATTCTCAAGGGCAAAAAACATTTGTATATCAAGGAACAACCTATAATTCAAAAGATTTAGTACAACAAGGATTAAACTTAGCAGAACAGGCATTAAGCATTGATAATCAATTAATTTCTCTGAGAGAACAGAGAAGTCAAGCAGCCACACGCAGAGGTATAGGTGCCGATATTAATAGGCTCACGGTACTACAAGATTATCGTCACGCTAGAAAAATATTTGTCGACGACCACTTTAGGCTGAGCCCCAAGTATGGTTTTCTTTTCTACGTGGAGTTTGAATTCAATCCCGAAATCAGTCTTATAAATTCTACAGCACAACAAGAGCTGGGCATGATAGTACAGCGTGTGCAACTACCCAAGTACACCTTGGATGTAAAAACTTTCAACGCTTACAATCGTGTGAATCTGGTACAAAACAAAATCAAATATGATCCTGTGGTTATCACATTCCACGATGATCAGTCAGACAATGTAAGAAATTTCTGGTACGACTATTACAGTTATTTTTATCGCGATAGTGATTATGCTGACGTGACCTATGCGGCTCCAGGCAAGTATCAACGTCGCCCTAGTTTTGATTGGGGCTACAGCCCAAGACCGGCCTATGAATTTGACAACGCCAACAAATGGCAACCATATCAATATATCAAATCAATCCGTATCTACAGCCTGTATCAAAAACAATTCAGCGAGTATCAGTTGATCAATCCTGTGATCACAGCTTTCAAGCACGGCGAACACAACACCAGTGACAACACTGGACTCATGAATCATGAAATGACTGTGAGCTATGAAGCAGTGAAATATCTCACTGGATATGTGACCAGCAACAACGTGGCTGGTTTTGTTGACCTACATTACGATAAAAGACCCAGCCCACTCACAGGATACGATGGAACCGATGTGGCCATCAGACCAGATGGCAGTCTTGGACCAGCACCAGATGCTATCACTGACCTGGCATTTCCAGGACGGGTATTTGGATATGAACAAGCGGCTCCAACCACAGTGGGAGCAACATTTTTACCAATCACATTTGGCAGCTCTTACAACTCTGCTACCTTGCTGAGCCAGGCCTTTGGAATCAATAATGCAGGATTTGCTATACCTAGCCTGGGCACACTCACTGGTAGCGTGACCAACAGCCAAATCATACAACAACAGATACAGGCCGGTGCTATCAATATCGCACAGAATGTGGCCCAGAGTGCTGCCAATGGTCTCATAGGCGGCCTGGCCAGTGGACTTGGCCCCAACGGTGGAGCCATACTTGGATTGGTAGCACAGGGCATAGCCAATCCCAAGGCCTTGGTTGCTACCACGGTCAACATGGCCACTACCTATGCCATGCAACAGATCGGCAGTGCTATCAGCAATTTTACCAATCCCTTGTTTGAGCAAGCCAGCAAGGAAATATCAGGATTTGTCAAAGACAATGTTACCCAACCTCTCGCACAGGCCTGGGGAGATTTTACTGGCGGCATAAAAGATTCTATCAACGGTTGGTCTGATGTGGGTGGACTCAAGGTGTTGGATGCAGATATACAAGCAGCAGCAAATGTACCTGAAGTATTCGAAATACCCAGTTTTGATGTGGGTGACGTAGGCGGAGGTTGGGGACCATATCCATGAGCAACATAACTCCAGCTACCAATCTACAATCCGCTGACGTTGGACTGAACCAGACAGATGCTAGAAAATTTTTCAACAATTTCTATGCGTTTGACATGAGTGTGGGTGCAGCCGATGATGTGGTCACGGCCTTTTTTGAAAAATACACCAACAACAAACAAAGTGCCAAAATCATAGCCAGTGCTGTGATCTACACTGCCAAGGCACAAAACATTGACCCCATGAGCGTGCTGACTGAATTTGCCAAGATGCCACCAGGACAACTGACTCCGTACTTGGCTGCATTTATCAATGCCAGCCGAGCACCCACCAGCTTTGTGGGCATCAAGGTCAAAGACAACACCAATCCTTATGTGAGTAGAAGCGTGTTATTATGAGCAAGTATGCCCAAGGCAAATACCAGATCCAAAATCCCAGCAAGTACGTAGGAAACAAAACACCAACTTATCGCTCCAGTTGGGAGTTTGCTTTCATGCAGTTCTGTGACAACAATCCCAATGTGTTGAATTGGGCCAGTGAAGCTGTACACATAAACTATCGCAATCCTCTAACTGGCAAAAGCACCATTTATGTGCCAGATTTCTTGATCACCTATCAAGACGCCGGTGGACGTCAGCATGCTGAATTGGTAGAAGTAAAACCTCGCAAAGAAACCACACTAGAAGGCGCCAAGAACATACGTGATCAGGCCGCGGCCATACTAAACATGGCCAAATGGGAAGCCGCACGTGCCTGGTGTAAAGCACACGGACTTACATTCAGAGTGGTCACAGAAGATATGATTTTCCACCAAGGTCGTGCCAAATAAATAAGGTATGACTCGTAAACTAGAAGAACTTTTTAATCTGCCCACCGAAGAACCAGTGGCTGAGCAAACACAGCGTACACTAGCTGAAAATCAAGAACTCATCCGCGAAGTAGATCAGGCCATAGACAAAATAGACACAGCCTTGCCCACAGTGCGTGATCTGGAAACTGGTGACGCAGAACTGGATGAGCTGGCCACACTGGCCAAAGAAAAAGCCGAAGATCTAATAGATCTAGGCATGAATGTTGAACCACGTTTTTCGGGTGTTATCTTACAAACAGCTGGCACCTTGCTGGGCCATGCTATCACAGCTAAAACTGCCAAACTAGACAAAAAACTACGCATGGTACAGCTACAGTTACAAAAAGCCCGGCTGGATCATCAGATCAAAAAAGATGCTGGAGACCCAGTGGATCAGGCCGTGGAAGGACAGGGCGTGATACTGGATCGCAACGAATTGCTCAAGCAAATATTAAACAAAAAAGACTAAATATAAAATATAGGAATTTTACTATGAAACCATTCCAATCCTACATCGCTGAACTGAATACACCCTATTCATTTCGCATCAAACTAGCCACTGTCAATCCCAAAGGTGAAGTCATGGACCGCATCAAAGCGGCCCTGGAAACCTATCAGGTTGAAAGTGTGAGTGCTGTTAAAAGTTTACCTGTGCAAGAACACAGAGAATTCCCACAATGGGGTCCTTGCGAGTGCTGGCAGTTTGATGTGACTGTAGCATATCCGACCACAGTTCCACAAATCAGACAGACCATAAAAGAACGAGCAAGATTAAATCCTGACTGGATTTGTGTGCGTAATCTCAATGAAGCTGAATTCACTGACGAAGCTGAAGCACACGGCCAAGACACTCAAGGTGCTTTGCTCGACGAAACAGAATTAAAAGCAGATCCTGAAGGACAGAGTCTAGTGGGACAAAGCCGCATCGGCAGTCTAATTAAAGAATTAGAAAGTCGCAAACACGAATTTGCCGAAAGCGAAGGCGACACAGCAAAATTCAACATCGATTCCCCAGAGGGCAAATCTAGCCCCATGGGATCCAACCAAAACAAAATCCCAAGCCCAACCAAAGGTCGATAACATGAATCACAACAATATCTATTCCATCCTAGGTAAATTAGAATCACTAGAACCCAAACCAGAACCTGTCAAAGAAGTTGCCGCAGAAAAAATCTACGAAACTGTAGAAGCACGTGGTAGCATCAGCGAAGGTGTTGGTTCGGTGGAACAACGTCTAAGTGAAAAATACATGGGATTTAAAAAAACAGTTGCGGCCATTAAAAAAGGTGGCAGTGCTGAAGATCCTGAAGCAGTGGCTGCTGCCATTGGTCGTAAAAAATACGGCAAGGCTGCTTTCCAAAAAGCCGCTGCCGCCGGCAAGAAGATGGGCGAAGCGGTGTGTAAAGAATGTGGCATGACCGAAGGTTCATGTGAACACAGCCAGATGGAAGAAAAAACCACACACAAGGGCGGCGAAGTCAGCCACAAAGATGGTGTGACCAAGCATACCAAGACAGATTATCCTGGTTATCAAAGCGACAGCGATGATGATGAAGAAGACAGAGATGGCAAGGCCGGACGTCCTCGCAAGCATGCCAAGAAAGCTGACAGCGATGAGAAAAAAGGTCGCGGTCGTCCTAAGAAAGAAAAAGCTCCAGAGTACAGCAAGAGCCATGACCCATTTGGTCGTGTCAAGGCCGGTGCCGAAGAGCATGGCAAGGCCAAGAAACATGCTGCCATTGATGCAGGTGAGCGTGTGGCCAAACGCAAAGAAAAAATGAAAGCGGGCTTGGATGAAAAAGCCAAGAGCGTGGCACAACAGCGTTTCATGGGCATGGTGCATGCCGCACACAAAGGTGAAAAGGCTGCTAGTCCTGCTGTGGCCAAGGTAGCAAAAGGAATGACCAAAAAAGCTGCCACAGATTTTGCTGCAACAAAACACAAAGGTCTTCCACAGCATGTCAAGGAAGGCATCAACTTTGCTCAAATGTTAAAAGAGAAACATGCCACAGTGGATGAAATGTTGGCTGAACTCAGCAACGATATCAAGTTGTTTAAAGAAACAGGTCATTGCAGTGAACTCTTACGTGACTGCATGGATCTACGTGGCTATGCAAGCAAGCAAATGGCCGAAGTCACACAAACACCTCCGCCAGCCAAAGGCACAGATCTAGTAACACCACAACAAAGATTAAACCCACCACAGGCACCCAAGCCAGGTATTGTTGGCGCAGTCAAAGATGTAGCCAAAGGTGTCAAGAACTGGCTCACAGGCAAACCTGATCAAGGTCCTACCTATGAAGAAGTCACTCTTGAAGATGAACTCGGTGAACTAGCAAAACTGGCTGGTTTAAACACAGAAGGTAATGCGTTCACAGGCAAGCTCAAAGATACACCCAAAGGTGGTAGTTTTGAATTAGATGGCAAGACCTACACAGACACTTCCACATTAGACGAAGAGCCCAACGAAGGTAATGCATTCACAGGTAAATTAGCCGCAACTAAAAAAGGTGACAAGTTTGAATTAGATGGCAAAGAGTTCACTGACACAAGCAGTCTTGAAGAAGAAAAAATTGATGTCAAGGATGCTCCAGAATCCAAAAACAAACCTCGTCCCAAGTATGCCAGCATCAAGACCATAACCACACAAGGTGACGACATGCATCGTGAAAAGAGTCAGAATCCTGGTGCAGCAGCCAAGGGCGACAATCCATTGACCAATGGCAAAGACATTGGTGTGTTAGAAGCCAAATTGGCTGCCGAATATGAAAGCATCAAAAAAGTCAGCCAATGAAAACTTTTAAAGACTACATCGCTGAAACCGAATACGCCTATGACAATCCTGTGGTAGGCGACTACTTTGACATTGAGCTCAGCCCTACTGAACTCGTTGAATCGGAAGTAGTTGACATAGTTGAAGATGGTATTGTGATACAGGCCACAGACGCTGTGTACAGTCTGCTAGAAAGCTATGACAGCGTCTACACCGACATCAATAAACAAGTAGCCAAAGACGACATGGAAGAAGCCAAGTATCAAGGGCGTGAAGTGCCCTTAGGCAAGCCCATGAAGGGCGATGTTAAAAAGTCCAAGGTGTATGTACGCAATCCCAAAACTGGCAAAGTTATCAAAGTAAATTTTGGTGACAAAAAGATGAAGATCAAAAAATCCAATCCAGGTCGTCGCAAGAGTTTCCGAGCCAGACACAACTGTGCCAATCCTGGCCCAAGAACCAAAGCACGCTACTGGTCCTGCCGCGCCTGGTAATTTTCTTTCGCCGAAGCCAACAACGTAAATATCTACATGGATTTATCTAATCTCACGACCGTTGAGAAAATTGAATATTACCTGGGCAAAGATCGACTGCCTAATTTACACTGGCAAGCACGTATTCCTGCCACCTGGGAAATACCTCCCAAACACACCGGCATGGCCTTGGTCAACGACAGCAGCCATGATCGCACAGTGACCTTGGCTGAAGGTATTCCGTATACTCTTAACAATTTGGGATACCGATCAACTTTTGATTATGTGTTAGATGAGTTAAAAACAAAAAAATTAATTTTGATACTGGGCGACAGCGACACATTTGCCAGAGGGGTCTGGGCCAATGACATGTACAGTGCCAAGATACAACAGCACACAGATCGTTTGGTTTTAAATTTAGGCATTCCAGGACTCAGCGGAGATGGTGCAACCAGGGTTGGTGTACAGTGTTTGCTGGCTCTGGGCTCAGTTGTTGAACATGTTTGTATTTTATGGCCTGGATTCAGTCTAAGAGAATTCGTAAGCAAGACATTCCGATGTGGCACACACACCCAAGGCGATCATGTGCCTTACACAGACTGGTATCAGCACATAGATTGGGTCAGCAACAATTACAACTATCAAAAAAACAGATTATTACTTGAACACACAGCACGTGCTCAAGGTGCCCAGTTCCATGATTTGATTATCAATCACAGTGATAAGAAAAATCATGTAAATTTTATAACTGTACACAGCGGAAATCAAACCTATACAGAATTAGACAGTGATTCACACACAGCCGTTGCACAGTATTTTTTGAAAAAAATAAATGGACAACCCAGCTTTTTCAAGCAAACGCAGTCGTAGTTTATTCTAGTAAAACCTGCCGATCCCCGGCAAGAAGAAGGTGCAAATCCTGCCCGACTGCTCCACGGCATAAATACTTTATCATGAAAATAAAAGATATTATCCTAGAAGCAAATTTTAGAAAAGCTGTGCGTAACGCCATACCCAATCTTTCTAATTTTCCCGAACTAGACAACGGTAATGTTCCTTACTTACAATATCGTTTTGGTTTGCTTTTAGCTGGTGCACCCGACATCAACAATGATCCTCATGGTGCAGTGCAAGGCCACCTGTTTACTGTGGGTTACACTGATGCCGACAACGAAATCATTGATTCTGCTGCCAAACAAATGGGCATAACAGAAAAACCCAGAAGCACCGGTGGAAGCAAAGAATCTGAAAATATCAACAAACAAAGCCCAGTCAAAGCACAAGGCAACGTTCGCTTAAATTCCAAAAAGAAAAAATGAAACAGTATCGCATAACCAGCGAGCACTTTGTACACCAAGGTGAAACTGGTGATACCGACACTGTCATGCATCCAGACGATCTTGCTGAAATAAAACGATTAGCCGGCATAGTCACCGAAGCCGGTGCTGGCATCTACACAGGTCGTGGCATGACCAATGCCGAGACCGGCACACCCAGTCCGGTGGGCAGCAACATCAGCTTTACGGCTGCCGAACGCAGACAAATGGAATACGAATACTGTGCCAGACCTGGCGATGAGCTATGGTTTGTGATCAACTTTACCAAACCATTCCTAAACGGCAGTCTCAAAGATCACGTAGAACAGTGGCTCAAAGAAAATCCTGACTACGAGTGCCGTAGACGTTAAGCAGCCACTTCCTTGTTAGTTCCCAAATACTTGTTCCAGCTTTCCTGTTTGACAGTGAACGGCATTTCCTGCCATTTTTTTACCAGGTTGTAGTAGTCTGGGCGATAGGGAGCATGCATGGGTCTTATGTTATGTAGACTACCTTTGCGATAGTTACAAGCCTTGCAACTAGTCACACAATTTAACCAGTTTGTTTTTCCTCCGGCACTACGAGGCACCACATGGTCAATGGTCAGCTCTTCATAGTCAAACACATCTGAACAATACTGGCATTGGAATAGATCTCGCAGATACAAATTATATCTGCTGAATTTCACAGTTTTTTTGAAGTGGAAATAGTCTCTGGTCACAGCCACACTGGGCACGTTGAGAGCCAGCCGCTCACTGCGTACTATCCAATTGGGATAAGTTTCTAACACGGTCACACGTCCCAGATACATGAGCTTGATTGCGTGTTGCCAATTTATAACACTTAGAGGAAGAACGCTGATTGGTTCGTAATTTGAATTTAACAGTAGTGTGTCTGACATTAAATATACTTATATGAGCAAGAATTTAGAAACTGCAATTATCAAAAGTCCGTATCAGCGGATGAGTTATACTGAAGAGCAAATACTCGAACTTGCTCGTTGTGCCGATCCTGTGACTGGACCACAGTACTTTATGGATCGCTACTTTTACATACAACATCCAGTCAAAGGTGCCATGCAATATCGTCCCTTTGACTATCAACAAAGACTGATCGAAAGCTATCACAATTATAGATTCTCAATCAGCCTGATGCCAAGGCAAACGGGCAAATCAACCACGGCGGCCGGTTATCTGCTATGGTACGCCATGTTTGTACCAGACTCAACCATTCTAGTGGCCGCACACAAATACCTGGGTGCCCAAGAGATCATGCAACGTGTTCGATATGCCTACGAAAACTGTCCAGACTTTATCCGAGCAGGTGTGACCAGCTACAACAAAGGCAGTCTAGATTTTGAAAACGGCAGTCGTATAGTAAGCCAAACCACAACAGAAAACACAGGTCGTGGTATGTCCATATCACTCTTATACTGTGACGAGTTTGCGTTTGTGCGACCCACCATAGCCACCGAGTTCTGGACTTCTATCAGTCCTACCTTGGCCACTGGTGGTAAATGTATTATCACGTCAACACCCAACTCAGACGAAGATCAGTTTGCACAGATCTGGCGCGGCGCCAACAAGTGTTTTGACGAGCAAGGCAATGAAACAGAAATAGGCATCAACGGATTCAAAGCATTCCGTAGCCGCTGGGAAGAACATCCTGAGCGTGATGAAAAATGGGCTGCCAACATGCGAGCACAGTTAGGTGAAGAGCGTTTCCGTCGAGAGATGGAATGTGAATTTATTATCTATGATGAAACCTTGATCAATCCCATACACCTGGCAGAAATGGCCGGTCTTGACCCCATAGAGAAACAAGGACAGGTGCGTTGGTACAAACGTCCTGAACGCGATAGGACTTATGTGGTAGCCTTGGATCCTAGCCTGGGCACAGGATCAGATCCTGCAGCCATACAGGTATACGAAATGCCCGGTCTCAAACAGGTGGCCGAATGGCGCGACAACAAGACACCTGTGCAACGACAGATCAGCATACTAAAAGAGATCGTAAAATATGTCAGCGACACCATTGGCACAATAAACAATGTTTATTACAGTGTTGAAAACAATACTCTGGGCGAAGCTGCTCTAATCGTTATCAACGAAATCGGCGAAGAAAACTTTGCCGGAGTGTTCCTGAGTGAACCTGCACGTGCCGGCAATGTGCGTAGGTATCGCAAGGGATTCAATACTACAAACAAAACCAAACTGGCGGCCTGTGCCAAATTAAAAAGCCTGATAGAAAGTCGACGCATGACCATAGCCAGTAAAGCACTGATCTCAGAGCTAAAAACCTTTGTGGCTTCAGGGCAAAGCTATGCAGCCAAGATTGGGGAACACGATGACCTGGTCATGAGCACTATCCTGGCCTTGCGTATGGTGCAGATGTTACAGAGTTTTGATGCTAATTTAGACGCAGAACTCAAAGAACAACACGAATTTATCGAGCCCATGCCGTTCATTATGATCTAGCTAAATACACTTATGAAAGAAATTGAATCAATCTCCTCCGCACTGTTTGACAAGATACGCTCACGTTTTGACCCGGTAACGCTGGGCGACGAAAACGCCAAGGCTGAAACAGATCCCCAAAAGGCTCGCTTTTTTAACTTTACCTACCGGTCCGATGATGGCGCAGAACATGGCAAAGTAACAATAAGTTTGATAGATGAAGACAGTTTAAAAGTTTATTATGGCCAGAATATCAGCGGAGAAATGGAACGCGAACAACGCCAAGAATGGTACAAATTTTTACGCAACCTTAGAGATTTTGCAAAACGCAATTTATTGACTTTTGACACCCGAGACATCAACAAGAGCAACCTTGAGCTCAAAGATGTCAAACAACAATCACGAGCCGACGATACCTACAAAGAAAAAGATGTGGCAGTAACAGAAAGCAAATTATACGGATCAAGCCATCGCAGTTATGCTGACATGGGCGGCACACGCCTACGCATACATCATGATGGCATGGTCAATGATGACATACACGGTGACCGCACACGACATATCAAAGAAATTTTTATTGAAACAGGCCGGGGAGAAAGATTCTTATTGCCGTTTACAAATTTACACGGTGCCAGAGCCATGGCACGCCATGTAAATGAAGGTGGCATAATACAAGATGAAATTGGCGAAAGTATCACACGCATGGTTGGTGAAATGTCAGCCATGCGTCATTTTGTTCGTTCAACCAAGAACAGACAGTTTGAAGATCAAGAAACAGCAGACATGACACAGAGTGCTATCAGACACTACGAAGCTGTCAAACAAATGCTACGCCAACTAAAAAACAAACGCAAGTATGACGAGTATGTGCAGACCTTTGTACCAGAAAGTCCCATAGAAGATGAAATTGATGTTGCGGCCTTGCGTGAAAGATTTGTTAAAAAAGTCTACGATGACAGATTCAACGATGCCTTGCCTATAGTGTATCGAGCACATCGTCGTCAGCAGGCAGAAGCCTCAGGACAATTAGGCACTGAATTAGAAGAATGGGCCAACGAGGTATTTGAAGGTACCTGGGCCACTCCTGATTCAGACGCAGAAATTGCCGAACTACAAAAACTCATGCAGACTGCTTTGCCCACTGGCATAGATGGTCAAGATGCAACCAACGCACTGTATGATATCATAGGTGACGATGAACTGTTTGATCAGATTTATCACTTGGCTGACAGCCAAGGTCCTGATGCAGATGTGAGACCATTGGTCAAGTCTTGGTTACAGGCCAATGCACCTGAAGTATTGAGCCAAATTGAATTTGGCAACAACGATGCTGATGCCGCACAAACCAACAACATACCCCCAGTGAGCCCAACCATGCCCACACAACAGTACGGGGACAATCAAATGGACGAGCCTGTGACTGATCCTGTGCGTGAGGATCTTGAATTTATTCGTATTCTCAGCGGCCTCCGACGTTAAATAATTTTCATGCAAATTATCAAATCAACCAATGGGTTTCCCTACGCCTGGAAGGCCGGGCGGGTGGAACAACTCATACGTTCAATATTAGAATCTAAAGCACGTGAACAACTGGCTGTAGATCGTGTGATGATCATCAATCCCACATGGTTACATGAAAACGATATCGCCGCAGACATAGAGTCAGCCGATCCTGATTTTATCATTTGCCATAATTTTGTAGATCCTGCGGTACCACGCATATTTGAAGCCATAGAACAGTCGGGACGACCTTACATTATAGTAGGCAATGCCGATCAGTTCAGACTGGATTTCTGGGCCATGGTCTGTGATTTGTATTTTCAAAACTACGAAGAACCCGATGTGGCCATTGAATCCACAGCTAAAAAATACATTTGTTTGAATCGCAAGCCACACCCACACAGGATTGCCTTGGTTCATAATCTCGTCGCAGCCGGCCTACAGGATCAAGGCTATTTGAGTTTGGGTCTACCCGGCGACCGTGCAATTACCATACAAGAAGAGTTCACAGACGCACAAGGCATCCAAGACGAATATGGAAATCTTGGCGTGGATGAAACTTTTGTCAGTCGTCGCATACGCAATGATATTTTTAGCCTGGGCATCAGCGAGGTTTGGAAAAACAGCCTGTTGTGTTTGGTCACTGAAACAGAATTTTCAAATGCGTATCCTCAAAACTTTTTTACCAGCGAAAAAACTTTTAAGCCTATCCTGGGCATGAGACCTTTCTTTGTGTATGGGCAGGCACCATTGAGACACTATCTTAGAGAGCAAGGGTTTGATACTTTTGAAGATGTGTTTGACTACAGCCAGATCAACGAACAGGCCGGTGACCCGGAACGACAACAACAGTATGCTCAAGTGGCCATTGCGGCCATAAATCGTGTGAAGAATCCCTATCTTGAGTATCATAGATATTTTGGTCGTTGTCAAAACAACAAACGACATTTTAGAACTTATGTGTATCAGCAGTGGCAACGCTTGTACAATCTTGACTTGAGTGAATATGTACGAGTTTGATGTTCCTGCCTGGAGCCTGGTTCAAAATCCTTCGCACTACAAATCACGCGAAAGCCAACATTTATTGCTGACCTGTGGTGATTCGTGGACCTGGGGTGACAGCCTGGGTCGGACCAAGGTACGCCTGGGCATAGATGATGAACAACATCGTCTTGAACATGTGTATGGAAATTTGGTCAGTGAAGAACTAGGCCACGATTGGATTAACTTGGCCTTGCCAGGCATCAGCAATTTTCGTATAGTGGATTGGACCTCCAAGTTGCTGGCTCGCAAGTTACCTTATAAATCTATCATCTGCATCATCACACTGACAGAATCCGGACGCCACGAAGAACAACGCCAGGCCAAAAACCAGCACGACTTACAGACCAATCTAGAACTCATGCTGGATAGAACCTATGCAGAAATACAGGGTCTAGTACAACGATATCCTACAATTAAATTCCTAGTAGCACATAACTTTACCGATTCCAGACCCAGTAGGCTACCTGTGTGTGATCAGTCTTGGTTGGAAGTGTTGTTGAACCAACGCATACAAAACGGCACACACATAGTGGTCAGTGAACACATAGAACAACTAAATTACGACAATCGTTATGCTGATACAGCAGACGTTATCGACCGTGCTCTTAAAAGAATAGATTTGCTAGACTCGTGTAAATATTGTAATCGAGAGGACAGCAGACATCCCACCGAATATGGACACGAACAGTGGGCCAGCTATCTGCTGAATCAATTATGATAGAACAAGCAGTCACGATTACCGATCAAGAAATCGTCATACTGGCACAATTTTTCATACACAAAGATTACAGTATTACCAACAAAGAAGTTCTCTTAGACATACTAGGCCAATCGTATCAGGGCCAACACATAAGGGTGCGTTTGCTGGATGGCGAAAACATTGAATTCAGTGGTTTTGATCACTACTTCAAACAGGTATGTGACTGGGCGGGCATACCCCGGGATTGTGTAACATTCGAAACACACGATCCAGATTTTGCCGAATTCAATTTGGATCTACTGCGTCTTGGCATATTTGTCACAGTCAATCAGCTGTTGCCCGCTGACATAGACCGAAATCTTGATCAGGCCAAATTTGTAGGTTGCCTGTATGCCAGATACAATCTCACAAGACTACGCTTGGCTTATGAACTTGATCAGGCATTCCCTGGTGATACCTATATCAATTTCCAACCACGTCCGGATTTTGTCCAACAGACACTGAGACATTTTGGAGATTTTTATCAGCAAGAATTACAGTGGTTGAACACCAAACAGTTTGATCGAGATCTTAACAGTCCGCATCACATGGGCATGATTGGGTGGAAGGATGCCTGTGCCAATTACAACCATGTGTGGAATCGGTACCTGATCGAAGCAGTCAGCGAAACCGATGCCATAGACAACTTTTGGTTCACTGAAAAAACAGCCAACTGCCTGGCCACTGGTAAACCATTTGTGCTGGCCAGTGGACAACACAGCCTGCGCCGACTACAAGACATGGGCTTTGTGACTTTTGATTCGGTCATTGACGAAAGCTATGACCTAGCCAAAACACCTGCAGAACGCATTAAAAGGTTGACAAACAGCCTGCGTGAGCTTTATACTAGTAGCAGTAAAGATCAACAAGTCAGTGAACTTTACCGTTTGGCCAGTCAAAACATTGAACTTTATCGGCAGTACGCAGATTAAAAAATTTTCAAAAATCGTTGACAAAGCTAAATACTAGAGCATATACTACCAAGTATGTGCAACATGGCTTTTTTATTATGGCACATTTTTTTAAGGAGAAAATATTATGGCTACTACATTGGCTGAAATTCGTGCAAAACTACAAGCAAATGAAAACCGCGGAGGCGGCAATCAACAATCAGGTGGCGACAACGCTATCTATCCACATTGGAACATCGCAGAAGGTTCCACTACCCGAGTAAGATTTTTACCAGACGGCAATACTAAGAACAGCTTCTTTTGGGCTGAACGTGCCATGATCCGACTACCATTCGCTGGTGTCAAAGGTCAGGCAGATTCCAAGCCTGTTGTGGTTCAAGTACCATGTATGGAAATGTATGGTGAGGCTTGCCCAGTATTGGCGGAAGTTCGTCCATGGTTCAAAGACCCAAGTCTAGAGGAAATGGGTCGCAAGTACTGGAAGAAAAAATCTTATCTGTTCCAAGGCTTTGTGCGTGAAAATGCACTCAGTGATGACAAGACTCCTGAGAATCCAATTCGCAGGTTCACCATCAGCCCACAGATCTTTAACATCATCAAGGCCGCACTCATGGACCCTGAAATGGAAGAACTGCCAACTGACTATCAGCGTGGTCTAGACTTCCAGATCGTTAAAACCAGCAAAGGTGGCTATGCTGACTACTCAACATCAAAGTGGTCACGCAAAGAGTCTGCCCTGACCGCAGAAGAACAGGCAGCTATTGATCAATTTGGTTTGTTTAATCTCAGCGACTTCTTGCCCAAGAAGCCCAGTGAAGTAGAACTCAAAGTGATCAAAGAAATGTTTGAAGCTTCAGTGGATGGTCAACCATACGATCCAGATCGTTGGGGTGCTTATTACAAGCCCTATGGCTTGAATGTGCCTGAAGGTGCTGCCAAAGCCGAATCGGCTCCAGCCGCGGCTGCAACAGCAGAACCAGTGGAAGAAGAAGATGCTCCAGCTCCTACAGCTCCGGTACAGGCCGCACCAGTGGCCAAACCCAGTGGTGTTAGAGCCGAAGATATCCTAGCTCAAATTCGCAACCGTCAAAAGCAATAATCGCTTGTGTCAACTCGGGGGTGGTGACGGCCCCCATTTTTCTCTATGCTTGGATACCTAGATCCCGTACTGTTTCCTGACGAAATAGAAATTGTCGAAATGCCCGACGGGCGTTTGGTATATCCTATATTTAAAAATGGTTCCAGCAGCATCAAAGGTGACAATCCCAAGTTCCTAGCACAGAAACAAATACGAGATCGTGTACAACACGTGGAAGTTTATCTGCGTGAGCCGTTTGATCGTTATGTGAGTGGTGTGCAAACTTTTTTACGCAATAATCCTGAACTAGATCGAGAAACAGCACTGGCCTTTGTTGGGCGTTTTTTATTTTTTGACAGACACTTTTGTCCGCAATTTTATTGGTTGGTTAATCTTGCTCGCTTGACCAAAGGCTGTTGGATCACACTTAATGACATGACGGAACTAGGCGACATAACTGAAAATACCTGGAATGTGTTGGCCAGAGATCAAGAACTCTATGATAGATTAAATCAAATTGAAAAATTACATTTTTATCTGGGCGTTGACAAAGTGTTGTTTCATGAATTAAAAGGACAATGCCTTACCATGCCCATGATTCTGGCACATATCAAAGTCAATCACTCCGAACTGTATCAAGAAGTCATACAAAGGAGCAAAACCCTATGCGGTGTCCTAGACTAGATCATTTTGTTAGATTCAATCCCAACGGCACAGTAAGTCGTTGTGGCCACATGGTCAATGCTCCAGGATTCAGTTCTTTGGTGGAAATGGAAAACAGCAATTGGCTGACCAACATCAAAGAGCTTATGAGATTTGATCAGTGGCCAACAGAGTGTCGGCGTTGTCAAGAAATAGAAGCACAAGAATCTGCCAGTGTGAGAATGCATGCCGTGGCCCTAGATGAATCCGAAACTCAATCAGATTATCTGCAGGTAGGTGGAGTGCTGGATAATATTTGTAATGCGGCCTGCCTGTCATGTAGTCCGCAGTGCAGCACCAGAATCGGCGCTCTGTATGACTGTAGTGTACTTAGAGTGGACAACAGCGATAAATTTTGGTCATTACCACAGGAACGCATCCGACATCTAGACATAAATGGCGGCGAACCCAGTTTCAGCAAAAACTATCAACACATATTAAAAAATTTGCCACCAAACCTACGCACACTGAGAATCAACACCAACTGTGCCACGGTGTTGACCGAGCTCACTGACATAGCCGCTCAAGGCATTGAAGTCACTGTCACGGTCAGCTGTGACGGAATAGGTCCAGTGCATGAACTCACACGCTGGCCTATAACCTGGGAGACCTTTTACACCAACTTGATGACCTATCGATCCATGCCTGTGAAACTGAATCTATGGACCACTGTCAGCATACTAAATGTTAATGACTTGCCTAATATTCAGGACTTTGCTCGCGAACACGGCATCGATCATGGTTATGCCTATTTAAAAGAGCCCAAAGAACTAGATGTTAATAATAAAAATAAAGACGAAGCACAAGCATACATACTGAAACAAAAACAACTGAGACGCATGGTATGAAGATAGCTATCACCGGACACACCGCAGGCATTGGAGCAGCATTGTCTCGAGCATTTGCTGCCCGCGGACATGACATTGTTGGATTGAGTCGTAGTACCGGGCACAATATCAAAAGCATTGTCAAAACAGCCGATGCCATAGAGCCTTGCGACATGTTTATCAACAATGCTCAAGCCGGATTCGCACAAACAGAGCTCCTGTTTGAAATGTGCCGCAGATGGCAAGGAACCAATAAACAGATCATGGTCATTGGCTCCATGATTACCTTGGCACCGGTCAGCACCATCACATGTCTGGATGAATACTATGTTCAAAAACAAGCTCTGGAGGAGGCCTGCACACAACTGCGTTATCAACGACACAACATTGTTGTGGTCAAACCTGGAGTGGTAGCCACTCAGCCCGACTCGGCGGCACCAGCCGCAGATCCAGATGTCTGGGCTCGGGTGTTGGTATCTATTATCAGCATGGCCCAGGCCAACGATCTTTTTATTCCAGAAATAAGTTTGGGGCCGCCCTATGACTCCTAAAGATGTGTTGACCAATCCTTATTTTTGTCCCATGCCCTGGACCGGGCTCATGTACAATTTTGATGGCACAGTAAAAAATTGCATCCGTAGCGGTGGAGCCATTGGTGACTTAAAAACCAATACCATTGAAGAAATCGTACAGGGCCAGATCAACGCCCAAACACAGGATCACATGCTGGCCAGACAGCCAGGACCCAATTGTGATCCTTGCTACAGTTTAGAACACAACAAACGAAGTTTTGACATAGTCAGTGACCGAGTGTTTTACATACGTGAATTGAAAACAGTGCCAACCAGCACATATCAAGCCAACACATTTGATTTGCATACCATTGATGTGCGTTGGACCAATCTGTGTAATTTTGCCTGTGTGTATTGCAGCAGTGAATACAGCAGCCGCTGGAGTGATGAACTAAATGAAATTAGATCATCACCCACAGATCAACAGCGTGAACAGTTCAAGCAGTATATCTTTGATCATGCCGATCAACTACGACACGTGTACTTGGCCGGTGGTGAGCCCTTGCTGATGAAAGAAAATCTAGAATTGTTAGAACTGCTGGCCCAGGTAAATCCCGATGTGAATCTGCGTATCAACACCAATCTAAGTCGAACACACACCAACATCTTTGACAAAGTTTGTGAGTTCCGTAATGTACACTGGATCGTCAGTGTGGAAACAGTGGAAGCAGAATACGAATACATAAGATACGGTGGTACTTGGAAAGATTTTGAACACAATCTAGACACCATCAGTCGGTTGGATCACAAGATCAGTTTTAACATGTTGCATTTTTTATTAAACTACAACAGTGTTTTTGACTGTATCAGATATCTGCAAAACAAAGGTTTCCATAACAACAGTTTTATTGTTGGAGCCTTGACTGGCCCAAGATATTTTGATCTAAGAAACTTGCCAGACCGTGCCTTGAGAGAATTACGGATCGCCATTGGTTATTGGCTCAACAGCCGTCCAGGATTCCTGTTAGAGGATGGACTGCGTAATGTGCTGTCATATATACAACAACCGTTTGAAAAAAACATCGAGCAATCCTTACAGATGTTGGCAAACATGGACCAGCGCCGTGGTACCAACAGCAAACTGATTTTTCCAGAATTTTATCGTGACTGTCAATAGCATAGCATTTGCCCTAGATCCTACCAATGTTCCTGCGTTTTTGTTAGACTGGGAACTGACCAAATTATGCAATCTAGATTGCACGTATTGTCCCACTGGTGTCGAATGGGGCAGCCACGACAACTCTACCAATCATCCACCTCTGGATGAATGTCTACGTACCATTGATTTCATGTACAGTTATGTGGACTTGTACATGCAACATAAAAAGCCCAGCCAACGCAAGGTCATACTAAATGTGTATGGCGGAGAAAGTTTATTTCATCCAGACATAGAGACCATCATGCAGGCCTGTCGAGATCGATATCAGCCTTATCAGGACAGTTGGCATCTTACCATAACCTGTACCACCAATGGTGTGGTGGGTCCGCGGCAGTGGAAACGGATCGTAGACCTGGTAGATGAATTCACAGTAAGCTATCATCCTGAAAATTTGCTCAAACAAAAACAACAATATCTTGACAATGTGCTGTATCTAAAACAACACAACAAGAGATTTAAGTGTGTGATCATGATGCACAATGATCCTGCCATGTTTGCGGATTCAGAGTCCGTGATTGAGTTTTGTCAACAACACGATTTGCGATATGTGGCCAAGCCTTTAGACAACCATGATGCCAAGTGGAGTTATAATCAAGAACAATTTGGTAAGTTGAAAACCATATGGATCAGCCAAACTCCACAGCATCAAAAACTAACCTATCAGAGACAGATCGATCAGATTGGTACTGAAGAACGTGTTAGCAGTATTGCCCAAGGTCGTGGATGTTGCGGTGGACGTAGATTGAGTCTCAACGGTGATCTCAAAAGCAACATCAGCTTTGTACCGCAACAGGGATTCCGTGGCTGGAGTTGTAGCGTGAACTGGTTCTTTTTGTTTGTACAACAACTCACAGGTAATGTATATACCAACAAGGATTGCCGCATGAGTACCACCAATCGGATCGAGCCCTTGGGCAATCTTGATCGTGCAGATCAAATCATCACCACACTCAAAAATCAATTGCTAACTAACAGTATGCCAATCATTGAATGTAAAAAGGATATTTGCTTGTGTGGTATATGTGCACCAAAGGCCCAGAGCCAAGCAGAATTTTTACAGTTGATACAACGTAATGTACCCGAATCAGTTTTTGATATATAATAGTTTGCAGATATCAAAATTATGTGTTACACTAAGCAGTAAAATTAATTTTATCAAGGAAAATCATCATGGCCAAACCATTTGACGTAAGTAAATTTCGTAAAAGCATCACCAAGAGCATTGAAGGAATCAGTGTGGGTTTCCAAGATCCTACTGACTGGATTTCAACCAACAACTATGCCCTGAACTACCTGATCAGCGGAGACTTCAACAAAGGCGTGCCACTAGGCAAAGTCACTGTGTTTGCTGGCGAGTCAGGTGCAGGTAAAAGTTTTATTTGTTCGGGCAACCTGATCAAGAATGCACAAAAAGATGGAATCTATGTGATCTTGGTTGACACAGAAAACGCCTTGGATGAAGCCTGGTTACACGCATTAGGTGTTGACACATCAGAAGATAAGTTACTGAAACTTAACATGGCCATGATTGATGATCTAGCCAAAATGATCAACGACTTTGTAAAAGAATATAAAACTATTCCTGAAGAAGATCGTCCCAAAGTGTTATTTGTTATTGACAGCTTGGGTATGTTATTGACTCCAACCGATGTTAATCAGTTTGAAGCCGGCGACCTAAAAGGTGACTTGGGTCGTAAGCCCAAGGCACTTACGGCACTTGTGCGTAACTGCGTAAACATGTTTGGCAGCTTGAACATCGGCTTAGTTGCCACAAATCATACCTATGCATCACAAGACATGTTTGATCCTGATGACAAAATCTCAGGCGGACAGGGCTTTATCTATGCTTCCAGTATTGTGGTGGCCATGCGTAAGTTAAAACTCAAAGAAGACGAAGATGGCAACAAGATCTCGGAAGTCAAAGGTATCCGTGCCGCATGCAAGATCATGAAAACACGCTATGCCAAACCCTTTGAGAGTGTACAGGTTAAAATTCCTTATGAAACAGGTATGAATCCTTATTCAGGCCTGGTTGACTTGTTTGAAGGCAAGGGCTTGTTGGAAAAAGAAGGCAATAGTCTTAAATACACTCTAACAGATGGTTCAGTGATCAAGCAGTTCCGCAAGGCCTGGGAACGCAACGAAGACTCCAGCTTGGATCGTGTGATGGCAGATTTTGCTGCCAATCCACATCATGCCACAGTGGAGCCAGAAGTTGAGATTGAAGAGCCAGAAGAAAAGTCTGTTAAAAAGTCTAAAAAAGAGGAAACAGTAGAATGAGCGTTGATGTAGATGTATTGAGCGAAGCTTACAGTATTTTAAAACAATATATCCCACAAAAGGATCGTCAAGAAGCCGCTGACAATCTTATGAGTGTTATTGTAGACATGTTAGATGATCGCGAGCTAAAAGATTTTGGATCAACTGATAGTTTTCTTAGATCAGCTCTGAAAGAGTACACGAGTGACGAAGAGGACGAAGAAGAATACAGCGACGATGATTATTGATGAGTCAGCGTGATTATTATTGTTCACACAAATTCAGATTTATAAAAATTGACCTAGAGTCGCAGACAACCTATAATTGTCATGCGGCTCGTCCTCATCGCATTGATTTTGATTGGCTGGCCGCCAATCCAGGGCAGTTGTTCAATACACCTGTGAGTGTACAGGAACGTGAGCAGATGTTGTGCAACCAAAGAAATGCCAGTTGCGAACAAAACTGTTGGCCAGCTGAAGATCGCGGAGCACCCAGTCCACGATTGATCAGCCAAGGTCAGTTCCGCACACACACCACAGTTGTTACCGATCCTGAAACCATTGATATCACCCTGAACACAGATTGTAATCTGACTTGTAGTTATTGCTGTAAAGAATTCAGTACCAGCTGGCGCAACGACATACTGAAAAATGGTGATTATGCGATAGCATCAGAACCGGACAGATATCGTAAAACCAACATGGATGTTATCTTGTCCAAGGTCAGCCAGACCGAAAGATTCACAGCCGAGCCAACACGACGTATTTTGGATGAAATCAAATCCATGTCTGTGTCAGCTAAAAAAATCATAATCAGCGGTGGTGAACCATTTTTAAGTAGGTATCTTGTTGATATTGTTGAAGAAAATGCCAGTGCACCTGTGATCAAAATTTTCACAGGCCTGGGTGTGGACTTCAAACGATTTGAGCGAATCACAGATGTACTCAAGGCACATAAAAATGTTATACTAGCTGTGAGTGCAGATGCCACAGGCTCAGCATATGAATTTAATCGCTATGGCATGCAGTGGACGGATTTTTTAAGAAAGATAGATTTGCTGGATAAACAAAACATACAGTTTGGATTCAGTTCTGTGATATCTAATCTCACGGTGTGGGCGTTTGCAGATTTCTATCGTACCTTCCAAGATCGCAGTTTCCAGATTGAGTGTGTGTACAATCCCAATTTTTTAGCACCACACATATTGGACACAGAGACCAAACAACACTCACTAGAACAGATCGCTGACTTGACATTTGATCAACGACAGATCATCATTGACAGTTTGGCGTCAGAGCCCACACAGCAAGAACACGAGGATGTAGGGCAGTTCTTGAAAGAGTTTACACGCCGCAGGCCTGGACTGGATCTGGCCTGCTTTCCTCGCAGTTTGAAAAAATGGATTGAAAATGTGGTATAACAAAATCGTAGCCAACTTGGGGGAGATTCCTCCTTTTATTGAATACTATGAACGAGAGTTGTCAGTGGCCAAGAGCGAAATTAAAATTTCTGGTCGGGTAGAAAAAGAATTATCGGATCTGCCTGGCGAAACTGAACACAGATTCAACCAACTGCAAGAAATTGAAGCTGTGTTAGAATATCTAAACATACAGCTACGTAAGATACGACAGCGTCATTACAAAAAATATCTAGAAGCCTATGCTCGAGCATTGACATCGAGAGATGCTGAAAAATATGCTGAAGCCGAAGATGAAGTAATCGACATGGAAACCATCATCAACGAAGTTGCACTACTACGCAATCGTTGGTTGGGTGTGATGAAAGGCATTGAAAGCAAGAACTTTATGCTGGGGCACGTGGTCAGACTACGCACAGCAGGCATGGAGGACATTGTGGTATGATGGACTGGAAGGCCCGTGCTGACGAACTCATTGAAGAATTTAATCTGTGTTTGCGGGCCAAGCCTCGCCATGATGCTATCAACGTGCAATTAGAAAAAGACAGTTGTGCTAAATGGGCACATCATTTAAACACACAGCGAGCCTGGGGCAGCGAACAGGAAATCGCTGAAGCCTGCCACCAGCTTGAACCCAGATTACAGCAATTAAAAGAAAAACTAGTTATGGAAATTTTACAAAATGGGTCTGTTTCATAATCCTTATCACAGCCACGATCACAGCCTTGAAGTGCTGAATCTGCTCTACGGTTACGACAGCTATTTAGACAGCTTGCAGGTCATTGCCGACATGGGCTCGGGCTCCGGTCTTGATGCCGAATGGTGGGCCACACTGACCACCAGAGATGATCCACCTGAACCAAGGAACTACACAGTGTATGCTGTGGACAATGACCCCAAGGCCATGGATCCGGATATCCTGGCACGTTGTCCTAACATAGTGTATCTGCAAAAAGATTTTGAAGAACGTTGCATACCCAGACAGGTAGATCTCATGTGGGCCCATGACAGTTTCCAGTATGCTCGAGATCCTTGGAAGTGCTTGGCCACGTGGAAAAGCACACTCAATGAAAATGGCATGTTGGTATTGAGCATACCACAGACCACATATCTATCGAACAACAAAATACAGATCAACAGCTACGATGGGCAATGGTACAGTTATAATATTTTAAATTTGATGTACATGCTGGCAGCATCTGGATTTGACTGCAATGATGCTTATTTTTATCGTAAACGCAACACTCCATGGTTGTACGCAGCCGTGTATGCTACCACTCAAGAAAGTCTCAAACCTGGTGTGTCATGGTACGAATTGGCTGAACGCGGTCTGATCAATGACAGTGTTGCAAACAGTGTGAATCGCCGTGGGCATGCCAATGTACAGGATATTTTTGTTACCTGGTTAGACAAAGACTTCCATCAGATCCTTGATTAGCAAGAACTGGGTCTAGTGGTAAATACTAGATGCGTGAAATAATCAATCTACTCAACGAAGCCACCATAGCCGATTACCCAGCAGGCACAGCTTTTTTACTCAGCGGAAGCCAGTCTGGGCGTAATCTTGCTGCACAGCTGGCACCTCAAGGCATAAACACCGAAGATGTCATGTTCAGCGTGGACCCTACCGAAGCACAGGATCCAGCAGAATATGTGGCCACAGTGGGACGTAATCGTCCTGGACAGGCAGCACAGGCCTTCCGCGATGCCGACGGACAGCTATGGGTCTACTATGGCGGTGCTTCAAGCATGAACAGCAGTTTTGTGCATGCGGACAAATTGGCCAATCGCGGCGAAATAGCCGAAGGTATTCTAGGTGCTGCCATGTTTAGTAAATTTACCAAGCGTGCCCCCAGCGAGGAAATAGCACAGGTCACTGAACAAGATATTGAGCGTGTGCTCAACAGTCTCAAAAGCTCAGGCACTGACACCTACGAAACTGTGGTACAAGATTCAGATAACCAGCACGCCGACACAGTGCGGTTTGAACTGGTTTTAAAAACCAAGCCCTATCAAGACCTCATGGATCCAGGCAAGCGTGAAGCATTGAAAAACGAATTCGCATCAGCAGCTGCCTATGTAAACACACCCATGGCCGAACGCTACAGCCGGTATTTTTATCTAAATGGCAAGGCCGATGAAATCAACATCATTGCCAATGGTGCTGCCAGCGAAACCACCAGCAAGGTAGATGTGTTTGTGCAAGTAAACGGACGCAGGCTCAAACTCAACACCAGTCTCAAGGTAGGTGGCGTCAAACAGTTTGGTCAGGTGGGTGGCAGCGAAACCGGCAGCATGATCAAGTTATGGCGTTACTTTGGAGTTGACGTCACTCCTTATGTCAAACAGTTTGAGAAAAAACGCGAAAAGGATCAATTTGAAGCCTTGGAATACATGTATAGAAGCATAGCCGAGCAACTGGCTGAGGAACTGGAAGGCGATAACGATACCGAAGAAGCCAAGTTTGTAAACAACGTGGCACATGCTGTGACATTCTTCGCCACCTTGGGTGACTCCAATGTGGAACTGGTTGATTTCAGCAAGGGTGGTTTCAAGATCTTGCGTTTTAACAATCTGGTAGAAAAGATGCGTACAGTGAATCTCACAGCCAGTTACAAGGAAGCCAAAGGTCGTCCCGAAATCGGCATACACGATGTGACCAATCCCAAACGTGAATTGATCAGTGTGCGTGTCAAGATTGAAAACAAAAAAGATGGTCCTTATGTACGCAACATTGTTGAAAAAGGTCCGCTACTGGAAGAAATCGCCAAGGTACAGGAACGTGGTTGGGCTGAAAAAACACAGAAGTATGATGACAAGATAGCGGCCTTGGATCAGCCACGATTAGGCCTACGCCCAACCTCTGCCCCACGTGCTCGCAGAGATTCAGATTCTGAGCAACCACGTCAACGTCGTTGACAAATAAATTCCGATAAGTTATACTAACACCATTGGGCCTTTAGCTTAATGGTAAAGCAGTCGACTCATAATCGATTGAGTGTAGGTTCAATTCCTACAAGGCCCACCAAAGTATTGCCCCGATGGCGGAATTGGTAGACGCACTGGATTTAGGTTCCAGCGCCGCAAGGTGTGCGAGTTCGAGTCTCGCTTGGGGCACCATCTCAATTTTACCAAAATCTTTGACAACACCGTTCTATGCATATATAATGGCTAACTGTAGAGCATAAGTAAAAGCATAACCACTGCTCTACAGTAGTGCTTAATGTAATGCTCTAAAGAGGACAGTATGGCAGATATATTTGAATGTTTGGCGTGTGGTAGGCAAAACCCAGTACGTGGTGCCAACTACTCCAACAAATACTGCAACAACAAGTGCCAGCAAGATCACAGACGTGTGTTATTAAATGAACAGCGTGTGGCAGAATGGCGTGCGGGTTGTGGATTATATGTATGGAAAGAAGTGCCCACATATATTCGTGATTATCTCGTGGCGAGTCGTGGTCACCGGTGCGAAGTCTGCGGTATCACTGAATGGCAAGGCCAACCCGCACCACTGTTGGCCAAACAACAAGACGGCGACGTCTATAACAATAACGAAAGCAATTTGGAACTCATATGCGGAAATTGCCAATTGCAAAAAAATTAATTTAAAGGAGAATAGTATGAAAACAGTAGGACATAAATTAGATGCGTTTGCAGTCACTGGTGTCAAACCAGGACAACCAGAAGATGCATTCTTCCCAATCACAGAAGAGTCGTTTCCCGGCAAGTGGAAAGTGATCGTGTACTATCCAAAAGATTTTACATTTGTTTGCCCCACCGAGATCGTTGCCTATGACAAACTGGCACAAGACTTTGAAGATCGCGACGCCGTGTTACTCACAGGTTCAACCGACAACGAGTTCTGCAAGGTGTCGTGGCAAAAGGCTCACCCAGATCTACAAAAGATCAAGCACACACAGTTCGCTGATGTGGCACGTGGTGAGAAGAGCCTGATTAATCAACTTGGTTATTTTTATGAGCCAGCAGGTGCCGCACTTCGTGTGACCCTGATCGTTGATCCTAGCAATGAGATCCAACACGTCACTGTCAACAACTTGAACGTTGGTCGTAGCCCAGAAGAAACCTTGCGTGTGTTAGATGCACTGCAAACAGGTGAGCTCTGTGCTTGTAATCGTGCGGTAGGCGGCGAGACACTGTAAGGAGCAGGGCGATGACAAATTTTAATGAATACTTGTATTGGTTGAAACAGTATCATTGCCCAACCTGTAACAACAAAGGACAAAACAAATGAGTTGGGTAGATACACTAAAGGAGGCATTGCCAGATTATGCCAAAGACACACGTCTTAATATTGATGGGGTTGTTAACCGCAGTAGTCTTGATGTCACTGTTGCTCACGGTTGTGCTCTTGCAGCCGCAATGGCAACCGGCAACGGAAAGCTGGTTGCATTTATACAGTCAGACCTTGAAGATGCTACAGAACGTGATGCCGCATTGACAGCAGCCAGTATCATGGCACAAAACAACGTATGGTATCCCTATGTTGAAATGGCCGAAGACGAGCAGTTACGAGGCCTGCCAGCACAGTTACGCATGAATGCTATTGCAAGTCATGGCGGTACCACACAGGACCGTTTTGAAGCATACAGTCTTGCAGCCAGTATTGTGGGCAAGTGTCATTTTTGTGTGAAAGCACACTATGAAACACTCAAAAAAGCCGGTTACACAGTAGAGCAACTGCGTGACATTGGACGTATTGCCGCGGTGATCAATTCAGTGGCCAAAGTACTAAATAATTAATACAATTATTCTTGTACACCTTTTCCACAATCCATGAGTCCTGACTTCAAGTATTTTATCTGGGAATTCCCAGATACGCAAAAACCAATGTTTGCATTGTATGATTTGTTTGACAATCATTTTATGATGCAATCTCACAGTTATGATCGTTTGTTCAAGGCCAGAACCCTCATGCGATCAAAGACCATGCTTGAAGTCGTGGACATATCTGCCGCAGACTCACAGATTGATAATTCTGTTATTGAAAACTGGGGCCTGCAACAGGCAGAAATTGAATTTTACACAGATTCTCAGCCACGCTGGGAAGGTGATCACAAAGCCGACCTGTATTTCAAACGCATACAAAATAAAAAATACAAGTTAATCCAAGTCCAATCTGGCTTTGATGATTTCAAACGAGATCTACAACAGCAGATATTCTTTGTTTATCATTGCTTGACCTTTGATCCCAATCAGTTGGTATTGGAACACCTGGCCCAGGCTGTTGGCTTAGGCATAGATTCGGCGGATGTGATTGACCGATTCCTGAACCTGACAGATATCACTGACCAACGGAAACTCTATGACAATCTGATTTTTTTAAAAATGGCCAATTTGTTTTATGAATAATCTACGTTTTTTAAATCACGTTATTTTGTTTTCCATATATCCCACGCTGTTGAAATCACAAAAGTACAGCCGGTACCTGTCGTGGTATAGGTTTTTTCCAACTCCACCAGGAGTGGAATACATGAATGCCAGAAACATGAACGTGGATCTGGGCGGTCCGTGGCACATGGAGCCCACTGCGTATCCCATGCCCAGCATGCCCGATACTCCAGTGACATTCGGTGAAGCAGCCGATGAATTTGGCCATGAAATGTGCCAACAGATTGATCAAGGCAAACACATCTATCTCATGTGGTCCGGTGGCATTGACAGCACTTCAACTGCGGTAAGCATATTAAAAAATCTACAACCTCACCAACAAGACCGCTTGCACATAATCTGTTCGGACATGAGCAAGAACGAGAACCCCATGTTTTACCACAAGTTCCTTGCACAGTTTGATCAGATTGAACTGTGTGCGTTTGAACCGGCCAAGTTGGATCTTGCCAATTTGATCGTGATCGACGGTGAAGGTGGTGATCAAACATTTGGCTCCAGTGCCGCAAATAAAATTTTCAGCATATATCCAGACAAGATCAATCAGCCCTGGCGAAGCAACATAGACTTTTTGAGAAACTATTGGTACAGCGATCAGGTTCCTGAATTTTATGACATGTTCATGGAAACCATGCAACTGACCATTGATCAAGGATCAGCTCCGGTTGAATCCTTGTTTGATTTTTTCTGGTGGTTGAACTTCAATTTCAAATTTGACAGTGTCATGTTCCGTCATACTCTGCGACTCAGCGAAAACATACCAGACCAAGATTTCAAATATTTTGCCACACAAGTTTGCCGTAGGATGTTTGCCACAAACAAAATGCAACAGTGGTCAATGTCGGCCGGTGCCGGAGAAAAAATATCCACAGCCAAAAAAACAGTAAAATGGGCAGGACGAAAATACATCTACGAGTTTGATCACAACGAATACTACTTCAGAGAGAAACGCAAAGAATTTTCATCTGAGGTGGTAGCAGATTCCTTGGCACGCTACATAGCAGTTGATCAAGATTATCAACGACACAGTATTTTTGCCAGAGCCACCAGACAGAACATAGGCGATCTATTTTATCCAGCTCCCAAAAACATACCAATTGGCTCAACTGGTATGCATGTACCCATAGATCGAGCACCACTTTGGATTAACGATATTTCTTGACATCAGCTACAAATCGTTTATAATACGATAAAAAGGAACATGTCATGGATAATCGCGTTCAAGAAATCTTAGATATCTTACAAGAAGAGTGTGCTGAAGTGATACAAAACATCAGCAAGTGCCGGCGTTTTGGATTAGAAAACGAATATCTCAAAGGTTCAGGCACACAACGAGAACAGTTGGCCAAGGAAATAGGTGATGTCATGGCCATGGTTGAACTGTTAAAAGAGCATGATGTGATCACACAAACTGAAATAGATCTGGCTAAGAGAAACAAGTTTGTGAAACTGCATCAGTGGTCTCACATATATGACTAATGTCTTTCTACACCAACGAATCTAATCCCAAGCTGGGTTTTTATCAAATCGGCAATGACACCTACTACAGCAAGGTAGAAGCCTTGGTGGCTGGCACACGCACCAATCAATTTCCAGAGTGGCATTTTAATCGATCTGTGTTTGACAGCTACGCATGGAATCAAGAGCCAGCCACTGACCTGCGTGAATTATACCGAATACGGGCACAACAACTGCGTGATCAGTACGACTATATCAGGCTTGAACTTTCAGGCGGTGCCGATGGCAACACTGTGTTGTATAGCTTTTTGTTGAATGGCATACACCTGGACGAAGTGGTATTTCGTTATCCCAAACAGGGAGAAAAGAATGTGAGTGCAGATCCATTCAACACCAAGCCAGAAAACACACTCAGTGAGTGGGAGTATGCGGCCCGACCCACTCTAGAATGGATATCCACACACAGCCCCGCGACTAAAATCACCTTCCATGACTACAGCAAGGACATGCTGACCAGTGATCACGATGAGAGCTGGGTGTACTGGACCAGAGATTACTTCCAGCCCGGGCATGCTTTCAAGCACACTGTGGACGCTGTGGATGATCACAAACGTACCTTGGAATCAGGGCAACGTGTGTGCATGTTGTGGGGCATAGACAAGCCCAAGGTTTGTATTCGTGATAAAAAATGGTACTTGTACTTCATGGACATACAGGCCAATGCAGCCAACCCTGACGTCAAGCACTATACCAACATCACCAACGAATACTTTTTTTGGTCACCGGACCTGCCTGAACTGATTTGCAAACAGGCACACACTATAAAAAACTGGTTTAGCCTTGAATCAAATAAATACTTGCAACATCTAGTGCGTTGGCCCAACTACAGTTTCAGTCAGCGTACCACGTTCGAGCACATAGTAAAACCCTTGATTTACCCGGACTACGATCCAACCACGTTCCAGACGTCAAAACCTACCAACAGTTTTTACAATGAAATGGATCATTGGTTTTACACCAACTTTCAGGACACTCACGTGTATCGTACCTGGCAAGCCGGACTGGAGTATTTGGTCAGCAACATCGACGCCAAATATTTCAACTACGAAATAGGCCGTCCGGTGGGCTTGGTGGGTTTTATCAGTCCGTTCTATGAACTGGGACCAGCTGAATTTGAAGACACTGGACGTAATGTACATTTTAAATTTTAAAGGAAACGAAATGAAACAACTCATACTTGTAATACTGGCCACCTTGAGCCTGACAGCACAGGCCCAAAATCGAGAAACACAGACTCTGGTTTACAGCTGGGGCGCAGGAGATACGGCAGCTAATTTTTATCGTGCTCTTGCTGAAGAATCTAACAAAATCCAAAAAAAATATAATTTTATTGTAGATGCCAAACCCGGTGCCGGTGGTACTGTGGCAGCCAATCATGTGTTGAACACACCTAACACAATCTGGGTTAATAGTTCGGCAGCATTTATCAGACCCAATCTATTCCCTAATGAAAGTCACAACATGGCTGATTGGAGAAGCCTGATGCCCATGTGCGTGGCACCATTTGTAATAACCACGACAAAATACAAAAACTGGAAAGAAGTGCCCAAAGATAAACCTCTGAGCATTGGTATCAGCGGTTATGGAACCACTACACATCTTATTGCTCTTCAGATTGTTAAAAATTACCCCAACATGACCATTGTGCCATTCAAGAGCACCAGCGATAACTTGCTGGGTGTACTAAACAATACCGTGGACTTTGGTATAGGTTTTATAGGCGACAGTGAACAATACACAAAACCTGCTTCGGGAAGCAGTAAGCAGATATATTGGCTAGGAATCACCGGGCGTGATTCAATCAAGGGCATAACGCCATTGAGTAAACAAGGTTTTGTAAAAGAACTAGACTTCATGAGCACACCACAACAGATCTTCATGGCCAGAAAAGTGCCTGAGGAAAAATTCCAAGAAATACGCAAGATTTTTGTAGAAGCTGCACGTAGCCCGTTAGTCAAAGCTGCCAATGCCGCAGACAACTGCATACCCAATAATCAGATGCCTGATGCTGAAATAGACAACTGGTACAACAGCCAGCTGGTGCTATGGCGCAGATTGACCAAAGATGTCAAGATCGATAAATAAAATTAGCAACGCCGACATTCTGTTGACGTCAGACGCCTGGGGTAGTTACCCTTTTACTGCTGTGATACACGCAGAACGCCAGCCAAGATAGCAATTAAAAGGAAATAAAAAACATGAAAACAACTAAAATCCGCTGGGTAATCGCACATGAACCGCTGAGTCTGTTTGTGCGTGCCGCTGAAGATTTCCAGAAGTTTGTAAACGAAGCACAATCTGCAGAAAAAATCGAAGTTGAAGTAATGACCTTGAGCGAGTACAGCATGAAGTACAACGACGGCGTCATGGTTACCAAACACGATTTGCTAGATCTCATGGAACAAGGCAAGATTGAAATGAGCCAGATGTACACCACATGGTTGGCTGAAGACATCGAGCATGACATGTTGGCCTTAGAAATGCCATTTATTTTTGAAGATCACGATCATGCCACACGTGTGCTAGAAGGTCCAGTGGGCGAAGGTTTACTAGAAAAGATCACTGAAAAGTCCAATGTTCGCGGTATGGCATTTACTTACTCAGGTGGCTTCCGCAACATCATTGTTGACAAGCCAGTTTCAGGTCTAGATGATCTAGGTAAGAAATGAAGATAAGAACCAATCGTAATCCTGTGGCACAGGAAACGTTCAAGGTGTTGGGCGCCGATGTGTTTGTTTGTGAAACTGAAGACACTCGTGCCCACATCATTGAAGGCGACTGCGAGGGTGGAGAAACTGTTTACAGTCGTATCTATCCGCTGGGTCAGAATGAAGTCAGCAAGACCGTGATCGACAGCAAACACAGCCTGTTCTTGACTACCATGATCATGCGTGAAGATTTTTGGAAGACCTTGAGTCCTGAAGTCAAGGCCGTGATCAAGGATGCTGCTATCAAGGCCGGACGCAGAGAACGTGAAGTAACTATACAAGATGGCGAAGATGCCAGACAGCAACTGATAGCCGATGGTGTCGAAGTGATTGATCCAACCGCCGAAGAAATCGCTGACTGGAAAGCCAAAACCCAAGTAGTATATGAAAAATTTGAGCCGACATTCACACCTGGCTTGATTGATCAAATCAAAAAGTCTTAAAATCTAAAGCAATCTCACAATGAAAAAATGGCTGGAATACCAGTTCCGCCGTCAGATACGCAATTTTGACTGGCATCGTCTAGTTTGGCAGGTAGACAACGTCTATGCTGAACTAGGGCCGGCCTTTGAGCGAATCATTGAACGTTATGAGTCTGGCCAGGAAAAAGGAGAATACAAAAATGTATTCTTGCGTGAAGATCACATCAAACGCACAGCTGCCAGCACCGGTGGTGAAGTGTCAGAAAATGAGTATCGCAGTTATCTCAATGAGTATCATGCACTTATGTCAGGCCAAGGACATCACTACATAGAAAATTTTTATGAAGACCAAGATCTCATACGTGATGTGTTTGCTGACAAGTTTGATCTTGAACCCGATACAGTGGCACAACGCATACAGGTAGAAGAACCTGGTGAATATTTTGTTGTACATACTGATCGCAATCGCTACAAAAAATGGGATCAAGAATCAGAAATGCGTTACGAGCGTGTGCGTGAACAACAAGAACACAAGATCTTTATCACGTTTTTAGCCCGGCAACAACTAGGCCAGATGTTCCAATTTGGCTATCAGACAGTACAGTGGCAAGCCGGCGACACATTTAATTGGGAACACCAAAGTGTGCCACACTGTACAGCCAACGTTGGTTATTGGACCAACTATATTTTAGTTACCACAGGAATCCCTCGATGAAACGACTACTTTTACTTTTATTAGCATTTGTCAGTACCACGGTGCTGGCCCAACAACAGGTACCCAGTGTCTGGGCATTCAACATTGCCAATGTGCAAGGATCATACTATCGTGCCTTGCTGGAAGAAGCCAATCGCATCCAGCCCAAATATCAATTTGTACCTGAACACAAGCCCGGTGCTGGTGGAAGCATTGCTGCCGGATATGTATCGAACCATGAACGAATGGCGTTACTCGGAACAGCCACAGCCTACTTTGTGAGACCTTATCTATATGACACAGCTGGATATAATTTTGATCAGTTCCGGCCGGTGTACCTGATAGCAAACAGTCCAGTGGCCTTGACAAGTAAAAACAAAGATTTAAAAACCATACTAGCACAGGATCGTATTGCCATTGGTACTGCTGGTCCAGGGTCAGGCACACACTTGTATGCCTTGAAATTTAAAGATCGTCACCCAGACAAAAATGTTGTGATCGTACCTTACAAGAGCAGCACAGAAGCAGTGCAAGATGTGTTGGGTGGTCACATTGACCTGACCTACGAATTCCTGGGAGATGCTGAAGCCAAAGGAGTTAGGATTTTAGGCACAACCGGACGTAACAAGATCAAGGACTATCCACAGTTGAAAGACATGGGTTACCCAGATGCTGTAGATTTCATTGGTATCTATCACATCCTGGTCAAGAAAACTGTGTCTGATGAAGTGGTACGTGAGCTGAGAACCATATTTGCCGAAGCTGAACGCAGTGCCAAATTCCAGGAACTCTACAAATCGGATTATTCGTTTAAACCAGTATTGAAAACAGACAAAGACTACACTGATTGGTACAACGCTAATATCCGAACATATCGTGCCTTGATCACCCGAGACATGAAGCTGGATTAGTGCAAGGTTGACAACTAATCATAAATAACTTATAATATGACAATGAACTTATTAAATCATTCCATCCTACTAGAAGACGTCAGCATTTGTGCTTGGGTCTCCTATGGCAATGGACGAAGTTGGGGTCAATGTTAATCGTGCAGTAACACAAATAAACAAAGACCCTGGACTAACTACCCAGGGTTTTTTTATGGAGAAAGAAGATGAAAACAGAGAAAACAGCCAAAATTGCCTCGCAGTTTTTTCTTAGTCAAGAAGACAAGATCCGATTGTACGAAGGCAAAATTGCCAGAGCCGAAGCATATATCAAGTCGCTGGAACAGACTCTCAAGAAAGAAAAAGAGTCTGTAAGGGGGTCGAAATACTCCTCACGCTGATAAGTGGATTGAGGTTATGAAATCGACTGGTACATTTTTTGGGCGTACTATATTTGATTAGTGGTTGCAGGCAACGAGGGCCTGTGTTACACTATAACCAACACAAACGGGCGGAATCGGGGATCAACGCTTGGGCGATAACCAGCTAGTAAAATCCGATATCAATGGAGCAGAAGCATCAATGGTGATGCAGCGGACTGTAAATCCGCCGCCTCTGGCACGCCTGGTTCGATCCCAGGATGCTCCACCAACACTATGATAAATAAAACTGTAGCCAAGGACAAACCAAAATGCCAACAACATTTACAAAACAAACAACTATAGTATGGGACAAAAGCAACAGCTTGTTGGATCTCATGGACAGCGATGAATTTTCTGACGTGTTTAATGGTAAGATTGCAGAGATGCAAAAAAACTTGAAAATGTTTATGGGCAATGGTAGTTGGCAAGAAGCAGATAGTACTATCACAGTCAAGCGTTTGTTCAGCGACGCAGAATCTGCCAACGAGTGGATCGCATTCAATCAAGGTTTGGCCACAACTTACAACAAAACGATAGTGTCTTCGTCAGTCAACGACCTATAATTTTCGCACTCTTTTAAATATTATACAACAAGTTAATCTCAACAACTGGGTGCCTGTCACCTCTAAACAAATATGAATATCAAATCTACCTATGCTTATGGCATCTATCAAGTAGGCACCAAAAAATTTTTAAACAAAACAGACGCTCTGGTAGAAGCCAGTCGCACAGGTCAAGAACTGACCTGGAATTTCCACGACGATGTCTACAGCAAATATGATTGGAGCCAGAGACCGGCTGGAGATCTTAGAGATTTTTATCGACAGCGGGCTCAACAGATCCGAGATCAATATGATTATGTGGTAGTACATTTCAGTGGTGGTGCAGATTCGTGGACTGTGTTGCATAGTTTTTTATCAAACGGCATACATGTGGATGAAGTTTACAGTCGTTGGGCATTTGCTGAAAAAAAATACAAAGATTATGATCATACCAACACCGAAGAAGTCAATCTTTTTAGCGAGTATGAATTTGCAGCCTTGCCGGTGCTAAAGGATGTTGAAAAAAGATTCCCTCAGACCAAGATATACATAGATGACTACAGCGAAGACTATGAAAAAGACGTAGGCGAAAATACTTTGAAACATGGCAACGCCTATTTGAATCTGGGTGTGTTTTATCGATTCAGCAGAAAAAGTCCTTGGGAAACACAAGCAGCAGAAAAAGGTCAGCGTGTGGCCGTGGTCTATGGCCTAGATAAAATAAGATACTGTGTGCAAGAGGGTGTGGTCTATGCCTATTTTGATGATCGTGTGGCTGGTACCGATCATGATCCTGCCAGGAACATTGAACCTTTTTATTGGACACCGCACATGCCGGAAATACCTATTGTACAGGCACACGAAATGAAAATGTTCTACGAAGCCAACCCAGATCTGGCAGATGAACTCAATCGATTCAAGCGGAGCACCTACACACAGGTATGTTATCCAGATTACAACCCAGATACCTTTCAAGTAAACAAGCCCATGGGCACAGAGATTTGGAAGAGTGCTTTATGGATTTACAAACACAATCCCAGACACGTGGATAGTTGGCAATGGTCCGTGGGACAATTTACCGACAATATTGACTCTAGGTTTTGTGAATTCCACGACAACAAAATAAGGTTGGGTTACAAACCAACCATAAGTCAGCTGTATCGTTTGGGCACTTTTGCCCAGGTTGACAAATAAATCCCAAAATACTATAATTATCAAACTGGTCTCATAGTATATCGGTTAGTACGCCGCCCTGTCACGGCAGCAGGAGGGGTTCGATTCCCCTTGAGACCGCCAATTTTTTAAGAAAGGAGGGCACTATGCCAGCAGTATTTTTAACAAGCGACACGCACTTTGGTCACGCTGGTGTGTGCCGATTCTTGCGTGAGGATGGAACCAAGCTACGTCCCTGGGACGATCCTGAGGAAATGGATGAGTTCATGGTGCAGGCCTGGAATGAGCGAGTGAGACCAAACGACAAGGTCTATCATTTGGGTGATGTGGTGATTAACAGAAAAGCGTTACGCACTCTTGCTCGCTTAAACGGTGACAAGGTACTGATTCGCGGTAATCACGACATTTTTCGTGACACAGAATACAATGAATACTTTCGTGAACTCCGTGCCTACCATGTGTTAAACGGAATGATCTTAAGTCACATTCCTGTACACGAAGCCAGTCTGGGTCGTTTTGGTGTCAACATCCACGGACACTTACACGCTAGTCGTGTGAAACGGGCTCGTGGAGTAGATGCAAAAACAGGTGCTGTTTTATACAGCAATGAGATTGATACTAGATATCATTGCGTTTGTGTGGAGCAGACAGACTATGCACCTATCTTGCTCGAAGATGTGGTCAAGCGTATTCTAGCAGAAGGTGGAGAAATAGGTTTTAGGAACGGCAACGGTCCTATTATGTAAATAGTTATCGCGGGGTGGAAAAGTTGGCATTTCGTCAGTCTCATAAGCTGAAGGTCGTCGGTTCGAATCCGGCCCCCGCAACCAATTAGTAACCGCACCCATCGTCTAGCGGTTAGGACATCGCCCTTTCACGGCGAGAACAGGGGTTCGATTCCCCTTGGGTGTACCAAGTTTATGGTGAAGTGGCCGAGTGGTCCAAGGCAAGTGACTGCAAATCTCTACAACCGTTGGTTCGAATCCAACCTTCACCTCCAAGTATTCCGGTCTGGTATAATGGCATTACATCGGTCTCCAAAACCGCAAATCGGGGTTCGATTCCCTGGACCGGAGCCATTCTGCGGGATTAGTTTAATGGTAAAACGAAAGCCTTCCAAGCTCTAGTTGAGAGTTCGATTCTCTCATCCCGCTCCAAATACTTCAAACAGATAAGGCATCAACACATGCCTGCTCCAGCGTAAATGTGCTTCAGTGTCGGGATGACCGTCTGGTGCCCGCAGATGTTTGCTGGCAGCATAGTCGTCCAAGGTCACAATGGGCGCCATGTAATCAGCGATCTGTTCCCCCATACTCAGCACATGGGGATCTGATACAAACTTGAATTCGTTTTCAATGTTTTTCCACGATAGAAAAACATGGGGCATTTTTTTATTTTCTAAATAATTTTTTAAAGCAATAATTTTCAAACAAGTATCATAGATCTGTGCTTCAGGATCTACCACACGTGCATATTGAGCACATAGTTTTTCTGCTGGTAAACCTGTGTCACGCGGCTGTCTGTACAGACTCAGTGTGGCAAAATTATCGCTGAATTCGTAGTTACTGATAGGGTGTATGGTCGCAGTAACCGCCGTATGTCCGATCACGTCAGCTCTGCTCCAGCCAGACCACATGATCACAGTCATGGTATTGTTGGACGTTATGGCGGAATTGTTTTCAATTTCGTTGACTATGCTGTTAAAAACGTGACCATTGCCAGCACCGCTTTGGCTGCAATCATACACAGTTCGAAAACCCATGAGTGTTTTCAAATACCAAGGCCAAGTCACTGTTTCGGACATGCTGATGTTGTCAGTGAAACTACAACCGCTGACCAGTAAATTTGGCACAAGTGTTCGCTGGTCTGGACGATAGTCAGTGTTCCAGGCCTGTATAAGGGGTCGTGTGCGAGCAGGCATCAGTAGATCACCAGCTTTCCATTTATCACATGACGATGTTGCCGATGTATTTCATCTTTGTGTTGTAAAAACAGTTCTCTGGTTTGTACACCTCTGACTTGTTCGGGTATGTTACAATCGGCAAAATAATAATAAGGACTATCAAAAACCATGATGTCTTTGGCCACACCGTCGGTATAACTTATGTACTTGGCATCAAGATTTTTTAGTAGATAATCCACACCAGCTTGCCAGGAACTGTATAATTTTGTATTTTGGAAATTTGTGTGAAACCAGTGGTCCATTTCATTCCATATATTGTTGGTTGGCTTGAGTGTTTGAAACGTACTGGAATCGTAGTCGGGATAAATGATCAGTTTTACCAACTGTTCATAAAAACTTCTAAAAGCAAAGTTGTTGTTGGGCCAGTGCAAAAGATTTTGCATTTTATGATTCTCAGGACGGCTGAACCAACCTGCTACCACATGTGCCTGTTTGGCCAATAGCTCACAGGCGTCTGGACTCCAGTAAAAATATTCTGTGGTCAGATTTTGACTGGCGCAGTCAGGGTTGGCATAGTTACCTTGTATGTCCATGAAGTATAGAAAAAACTTTTTGTCTTTGATACAGATTTTTGGTTTGTCTGTTCCGTAGACCACTGCTGTACGTTGATTCCGATCCAGCTGTCGTAAATGGTCCAGATTGTGTTGATCGTCGTGCTTGTGAGCATGACCAGGTTGCAAGTAGTGTCTGGTACGAAATATCCAGCTTTCGTCCTTGCTGTTGGATTCTTCCAGCATGTCTGTGCTGTAATCATGCACAGTGATTTTGATTCTAGGGTAGTGTGTGGCTATCCAATTCAACAAAGGACGAGCCGCAAATTCCCATTCACTGAGTGTGTTTTCACATCTGGTGTCGTAGGGATTGCCTACCACACCACTTTCGCCTTGTTTGGGATATCGAAACACTACTTCGTCAATGTGGATGTCATTGAGCACAAAACTATATAACACCGTGGCACTGTCTGCACCACCCGACAGTTCAAGTCGGATATAATCGTAGCTGTCTCTTAGTTGCTGAGCACGGCGCCGATACAGTTCGTTGAGACTTTGTTCTGGTTCGATATGCCATGGATATTTTACAAACACATCTTCGTTGAAAAACCAGCGTATCTGGCTGTGTTGTCGGCTGGCAGCCAGAAGAGCCTGTATCTTGTGATAATAGATTTCATTGTTGACCAGATAGTAACCCAGTTTGCGATTGGTTTCTAATACTATGCCAGGGGCAGAGGTGTGTTCTAACTTGTTCATTAATAAATCACTAGTTTTCCACGTATCACATGTCGGTGTGTGTTGGACTCGGGCACAATGGTTTGAGTGACCAGGTCATTGGCAACAAAAACCGGACGATGTTCTTTTATATTACATTCACCAAAATAATAAAATGGACTGTGGAACACATGCACGTCAACCATGTGTCCGTAACTGCCCTGTCGAACCAGATATTTGGATTCTACATTTTCAGTCAGTAGGTCAATGCCGGCTTGCCAGACATCGTGTACCTTGGTGTTTTTGAAGTTGTCAAAGAACCAGGCATCGTGTTCGTTGATCACATTGGTAAAGGGTTTGGCTGTTTGGAATGTGTTCATGTCATAGTGCGGATAAATGATATTGCGTACTATCTGCTCATACAAGGTGCGAGTTTTGATATTGACATGATGCGGCCATCTAATGGTTTCAACAAACTTGTGATTGGCCGGTTGTTCAAACCAGGCCTTGACCATGTGTGCCTGCTTGGCTATGAGCTCAGGCAAATCCGGAGACCAGAAAAAAGGCTCGTTGGTCACATTGGTATATTCTCCAACCTCAGGAGTTGAATGCCCAGTATAGTGGTCCAAGAAATACAAGAAAAACTTGTTGTCCTTGATAAAAATTTTAGGTTTGTCTGAACCATACACAATACAGATCTTGGTGCCTCGGTCAGCGATGTGACGAAAACTTTTATGATAGTTATCAAATTTGCCCATGCAATAGCTTGGACTGATATAGTGCTTGGTTGTAAATATCCAGCTTTCGTCTTTGTCAAAATCAGGATCGGCCACGTTCTCGCTGTAGTCCAGCATGGTTATCTTGGTCTGTGGAAAATTTTGTTGGACCCAATTCAGCAAAGGACGTTCAGCATATTCCCACTCGCTGAGTTGATTTTCGGCACGTTGATCAACCACATTTGATTTCCATACCTGTCCACCTAGATCTGGATAGCGATATACTATTTCATCCAGGTGTATGCCATTCAGCAGAAAACTAAAGATTGCTGTAGTTGAATCTGCACCACCTGATGACTCGATGCGGATATAATCATATGTATCTCTCAGTTGCTGAGCACGACGGCGATACAATTCGTTGATGTCAGATTCGGGCTCGTGATGCCAAGGAAAAGGAACAAATGTTTCTTCGTTGAAAAACCAGCGTATGGTACTGTTATTGGGTTTGGCCTCAATCATGGCCTGGAACTTGTTGTAAAAAATCTTGTCATTGACCAGATAATAACCTAATTTTTTATTGGGTTCGAGTACAATATCAGCAATGGTGCTAATTTCAATTCGTTTTGACATAAGGGAAATTGTTGGGGACTGTGATATTTATTTTAAATACTAGGCACATGATTTATATTGTTCTACATCCACATCGACGTCCTGCCGAAAAACAGACAAAACTGCTGTTTGCTACCATGGACATGTTTGGCATTGATTATCAGATTGGATCTGCGGACCACATTCCCGAGCATGCCACAGTGATCACTGATTGCTTTGTGATGGAAACACCACACGGTGATCCCGGACACGACATAGCACATAAAATCTTAGAACAAGCCCAAAAGATAGTGTTCTACTATCCCAGCGAAAGCTATGCCACCTTGAGTGCCAGTTTTTGCCCTACTGCGGAGATCATACAGGCCCGCAATCAACTGGCCTACCTGATCAAATGCGGCGACTGGGACATACCAGGTTACACTAAAAATTACAACTTACCAGAATTCTTTGCCTGGATCATTGACAACGATTTCAATAGAGCCAGACTGGCCCTGACACAACATCAGATTGACACTGAGACCAAACAACAGAGTTTTTTATTTTTAAATGGCGAACACAGACAAAACCGACAGCATTTCTACGAGCTGTTTGAACAGGCCGGATTGTTACAACACAGCATCTGGAGTTATCGAAGTGGTAAAAGTGCCGAGGGTTTTGGTCCAGACCAAGACTGGCCTGATCCTTTTTGTCATCCTGACTTCCGCTTCTATGCCTACTATCCCAGCCACTACTATCAGACAGACATCAGCGTGGTCAGCGAAACCACACAAAATGAATTTTTTCCCACAGAAAAAATCTACAAACCCTTGATGCTGGGACATCCGTTTGTGGTGTTTGGCGGTCAGCACAGCCTGGCCAAATTACAGCAACTGGGATTTCGTACTTTTGATTCTATGTTTGATGAAAGCTACGACCTGTGCGAGTATCCGGGCGAGCGTGCTGCGGCCATGATCCAGCTGTTGCCTGAGTTGGTAAATCAAAACATAACACCACAAACCCTGGATATCAGACAGCACAACAGGAGTAATTTTGTCAAAACAAGCCAGAGCTGTTATTTGCGATTGTTAAATATACTGCGAGATATAGATCCAAACATATCATGTCGTGAAAATTTTTCCGTAAACACTCGTATTTTGCAACAATATTTCTTAAACTAACAACATGGAGAGTTGGCCGAGCGGCAAGGCAACGGATTGCTAATCCGTCACTGGGTAACCGGTGGACTGGTTCGACTCCAGTACTCTCCGCCAAATTTTATGCTAGCCAAAACTTTCTGTAGCAGTCCCTGGTTCCATATCAAGATCGGTCTCAACGGCGACTATCATGTGTGCCGCTGGGCCAAAGAAACTGCCACAGGTCAGAACATAGCCACAACCACCATCATGGAATTCTACAACAGTGCCGTGATGAAGCGGTTGCGTGAAGATTTTCTCGCAGGTCGGCGACCCGCCGAGTGTGAGGCCTGCTACTATCAAGACAGTTTCGGCAAGGTCAGCGGACGACTGCGACAACTCAACAAAAGCGCCATACGTGTGGATCAATTCACTGGTAGCTTACTCAGCAGTCCGCACCGACCCTTGTTTGAACACAGCCTGGACCATGCGGGGGTGAGCAGCCACTTTCCCACTGACCTACAGATTGATCTTGGTAATGTGTGTAACAGTGCCTGTGTGTTTTGTGATCCTCGCTCCAGCAGTAGATTACATCAAGAATATAAAAAATTACACAAATTGTCTCCACAGGTGTTTGAGGCATACTCTGACTTTGCGAATTGGGCAGACGATCCTGCCTTGGTTGACAGTTTTTGTCATCAGATAAGAGCTTTACCTGATGTGCGATACATTCATTTCCTGGGCGGGGAAACCTTGTACAATCCGGCCTTTTATCGTATATGTGACAGCCTGCCCACCAACATGATTGTGGGGACCACGACCAATGGCACCATATACACGCCCGAATTGGAAGATGTAATCACACGATTTGATGAATTTCATTTGGGTATCAGCATAGAGTCGGTGACTGCCTTGAACAATTACATGCGTTACCCCAGCAGGATAGATCAGGTGTTAGATAACATACATAAATTTTTAGCACTGAGACTCTATCATCCTCGGTTGCATCTAGAACTGCGAATTACTCCTAATCTGTTTACCATATACGAATTGGATCGGTTGTTTGAGTTCATGATTGAAAACGATATCACGGCCGAAAGCTGTAACATACTATACAGGCCCGAATGCCTACGCATGGAACTGTTGCCCGACGACATCAGATCTGAAACCATAGACAAAATGCAATCTGTGTGTGATTGCCTGGGCCACTACGATCAACAGGTCAATACACGTCGCAAAGATCTCAGCCGCACAGTGATCGCACAAACAGCCAACGAGTATTTGAATTTTTTACAAACTTATCAACGTCCCGATAATTACATACAGTTGCACAAACAATTGGCGGAATTTTTACATGCCTTTGAACATTCAAGAAACAACAGGATCACAGATCATGCTCCAAGATACCGAGACTTTCTACACAGCATTGGATATTGACACCACACAGGGTCTAGCTGTCGACCTAGGACTACGCAATCACGGCAACATAGAATACCGTTTTAGAATCAATGGTCATCTGGTACTGGACCCTGACAGTACCTGGTATTTTGATCTGCTGAGTCCCATACACCTACACTGTCTGGTATCCGAGACCAACGGAGCCGCACTAGAAATTGTCAAATTCACAGTAAATGGGTTGGAAGTGTTGCCCAGGTATCAGCATCTAGCAGAACCTGGTCGGGTCTGGTTAGATCAACCGGGTATATGGGACTTCCATGTGCCCAAACCATTTTATCCCTGGTTCCATGAGATTTCTGGACAAGGTTGGGTTGCTTGACGCAGAGTTTTGTAGTATAATGTAAACATAAGTTTGGGCATACGGAGTGGCGTCCATCTGATACTTGTGGTAGCTTCAGTAACAGCAGGCAGTACTAGCCCCGTGGCGGGGAACCGCGATATCGGATACTTCCGAGGGTATAACGTGTATATTAGAGCTGTGAACCTAGCAAGATTCCATGAAAATCACCCGGGAGGGTAGCCTTTTTGCCAAGTCGCTCTTGGTAGGCACTGTGGTCCACAGTCGAAAAGCAGATTTTAGTGTGCCCAAACTTATGGCAAGAATTATATAAATACTGTATAACTCTTGTTGGAGATCCCTATGAAGCAAGTTAAAAAAATCCGTTGGTTAATTGCACACGAACCTGTAAACTTATTTTTGCGTACTGCACAAGCATTCAGTAAAAAAATCAGTGAGCTTACCGATGGAGCATATGAAGTAGAAATTTATACCCCCAGTGAGTATAGATCTTTGTTGGCAACACGTTACGATTTCAAGGCCAATCAGGGCAAACAAGAAATAGTCCCCGATCCAAGACCTGCTACCAAACACATGGTAAGAACCGAGCAAGAATGCGATCCCATGATTGACATGGAATCCGGTGAGCTAGAAATGAGCCAACTGCACATCACAGAACTGGCCAAGTTCCACAGCCCAGATTTTTACGCACTAGAACTACCATTCCTGTTTACCGATCACGAGCATGCCAAACGTGTGCTGGAAGGTCCGATCGGTAAAAAAATGTTAGAAGATCTCAAAGACCGTAGCCCGGCCACTGGTCTGGCATTTACCTATTCTGGCGGATTCCGCTGTGTGGTCAGTGATGTTGAAATTGCCACCATTGACAATCTCAAAGGCCTGAAGTTTGCAACCACTCCTAATCCAGTGACCATTGACACTGTTGAAGCTGTGGGCGCCACACCAGAAGTGTTTACCATACGTGACTTTACCGAAAAATTCATCGAAGAAGGTTACACCTCCGATGTGCTAGAAACAACTATTCCTAGATATTTGGCACAGTTCAAAGACACCAGCAAAAAGTATTTGACCAATACCAAACACAACATGTTTTTGACCAGCATTATTATTTCTAACAAATTTTTAGAAACCTTGGATCTTGACACCCGTGCCAAATTCCAAGAAGCCAGTTTATACGCAAGTCGCCTGGAACGCCAATGGTCAGTTGAAGATGCTGAAAATTTTGCCAAGGATCATCAAGCTCACGCCGACTTGGGTGTACACTATCGAGAGCTGTCTGAGCAAGAAACCAACCAGCTCAAACTTGATACCAAGCACGTTGTTGAAAAATACAAAAACTTTTTTTCTACAAACTTGGTAGACGGCATTATCAAATCATAAATTGTCAAGTACATTTAATCAACAACTACACGCATTAACATTCACAACATACTCTCATAATACAGTACAAACACTGGACTATGAGAGTCTGTTTGATCAACGCCGTGTTGTGATTTATAGTCACACACAGATCACCAGCATGTACCTGTATCTGCAACGCTGGGACAACAATCATCAACAGTTGAAGCAAAACGGCATAGACGATGTTTATGCTGTCAACAGTGACTCGGCATTTATCTGTCCTTACATAGAAAGAATCTCTCAACAGATCAAGCCCTTGTTTGATCAATCACAGCAGTTTGTGTCCTGCGTGGCACAAAGCCAGGACATTGAAAGATCGATCAAGGATTTGAGCCAGCTGTGGCAGTACCAGGTGATAGTAAACAATGGTGAAATTGAATGTTTTTGGCACAATCCAATAAAAACCAATATGAGTTGGAAAGTGATCAAAAATCACAGGTATCGCTGTCATGGCCTTGGTCCTGAACCTGTGTTGAAATATTTGATTGACACACAACAATAAAATAAGTAAAATAACAAACTGCCCCTGTCGCATAGTGGGATTGCACCTGATTTGTAATCAGGCTCGAAAGAAAAGGGTGTTCGATTCACCCCGGGGGCACCAAACTTCAAAGAGGAACTATGTCAACATCAATGCAACGTAAAAAACCCGGATACACCAAATCAGGACAGGTCCGCATCGTGAGTCTCAATTATCGAGAACTGGCCGACCTGGAAACCAAAACCAACAAGAAAAAGGTTCAGGCCAAAATCCGGAATCGCATGCGTATTCTATCCAGCCGTCCGGGTTTTGTTAATCCTGTGCCTGCGGTAGAATCTACTGCGGAAGTTGCAACCGAGGCCAACAATGAGTGAAGTAAAAAAAAGTAAAAATCCATTTGTAAACTTGGCCAACGCTGCCAAGGCAGCGGCTGCCAGTCCTAGAGTACCTGGATCAAAAACAGCACAGGTGCAAGCAGCCAAGTATGGCAATCAAGTGACTGCAAACAAGCCAGCCAAGAGATCTGCAGGTCGCGGACGATGAAACCCAAACTGGTCCAAGCCTACATGCGTACTGCGGAAACATTTGCCGAGCTCAGTCACGCTCGCAGACTGCACGTGGGTGCCATAGTAGTCAAGGACGATAGAATTATATCTATTGGCTACAATGGTATGCCGGCTGGTTGGGACAATGACTGTGAAGAAATAGTAGAATTACGCGAAGACGGACATCATGTGCTCAAAACTCGACCAGAAGTTCTACATGCTGAAACAAACGCTATCGCAAAATTGGCTAGAAGCAATGAGTCCGGTCATGGTGCTGACTTATTTGTCACTCACAGTCCTTGCTTGGATTGTGCCAAATTAATATATCAGGCTGGTATTGCTCGTGTTTGGTTTGGTACAGCATATAGAGACAATACCGGAATCGAATTCCTAAGCCGATCTGGCATAGAAGTTACCAAAATAGATTGACACAAAATTCCAGAGATGTTATACTGGCTATAGTTTAACACTAATTGGAGTCGTTATGTTTGAAAGTTTGGAAATCCGCAGAGCCGCAAATGGTTTTATTTTGGTAGTCAATACCGAAGAAGATGCACAGGAATTTGTATATGACACAGAACGCAAACTGGTTCGTGTTGTAAAACAATATCTTGGTGAACGTGTCAGCCGCGATGAAGCCGCTGAATAAAATTACCACACAAAGTTTTTAGCGTAGTATTCAACAATACTTTTTAGTTCTGTGTCAAAATCAGCCTGGGGACTCCACCCCAAGGCTTTCAACTTGCTATCATCAATTGCGTAACGCACATCTTGACCTTGGCGTCGTATCGTTGTATCAAGATGATCTTCGTACTGTCCTTGACAACCGCCCAGGTAGTATAAATCAATAATCTTTCGGGCAATCACAATGTTTTGTTCTTCGTAGTTGCCTGAAATGTTGAATATGTCGTTGCGTACACCAGACTCAATCAGGGTAATCACAGCTTCGGCTGTGTCGGCAGCATGCAACCAGGTGCGTCGAGGAGTACCTGCATCGTGTAACGGAATTGGTCGGCCCAGACTCAAGGCCTTGACACTTTTGGGTATAAACTTTTCAATATACTGTCCAACACCATAGTTATTGGTAGGTCTCACAATCACATAAGGCACCGCAAAAGTTCTAGCCCAGGCCAAGATCAGTTGATCGGCAGCTGCTTTGGTAGCACTATAAGGGTTACTGGGTTTAAGCAAATCCGTTTCCTTGTGGAACCCAGACTCGATGTCTCCATATACTTCATCGGTGCTGAAGTGCAACAAGGTAGGTTTGTGTTTGGCATTCTTGATTAATTCTAATAAATGCCATACACCATTGATGTTGCTTTTTAAAAATTCTTCTGAACTGGCTATGCTGTTGTCCACGTGTGTTTCAGCTGCCATGTTGATCACATAGTCGCATTCATATAGACGTTCTATGTCATTGATATCTTGCTCATCGAATATAAAGGTTGGTGATTCATAAAATTCATCCAATAAACGATCCGTGGCTGCATAGGTGATCTTGTCTACACCACGCACATGCCATCCGCGGGCCAGACAAGCACGTGTGACATGACTGCCCATGAATCCCAAACAACCTGTGATGTACACTACACGTTTCATATTTTTCTCGTTAAATTTAAATAACCCGGATTGGCGCTGTTGATCCATTGATCAAAGTCTGTTTGTAATTCTACCAAATCCGCGGGCCTGTACTGTTCAATCCTAGGCAGGCTCAGCAATACCAATCGGTCATCGTCGGCCCAGTGACTGACACCATCGTGACTGTAATCTCGATCACGTCCTGAACCCAACAACTTGATGTTGATACCTTCATAGTTTACATAATTGCGTAAGAACTCAAATGGGCGATACAGCAAGAAACTGCTCATTGAATAGCACACTGGTATCAGACCTTCCATGGCCATGCCAATGGCTGCACCTATCATGAGTTGTTCTGCGGCGCCCACATTGTAAAAACGATCTGGATAGGCTGTGCGTATGTTATCCAATATACCAAAGCCCAGATCCGCAGTGATCACACGTATGCGATCATTCGCACTCATTTCTAACAGCAATAGTTCAGCACATTCACGTCGCATTGGTCAGGTACTCGTAGTCTTCGGGTTTTAACACATAATAGTGTGTGAGCAGTTCTTGGGCAAATGGCCAATGTAAAGGGCCACTCTTTCTAATATTGATGCGTGGTAAAAATGTCTGCAACCTGTTGCACAGGTAAGGCACATTTACCGAATCATAAGCACCCAGGCCGTTGATGTTGGCATATACTTCTATGTTGGCAACCGGATGTTCTTGTATGAAACGCAGGCTTTCCCAGATACTGCCTTCGGCAGCCTCACCATCTGAAATCATGCAATATACTTTTTTCGTGGGTTGAGCCAAGGCATGTCCCACTGCAATGGGCAAACCTGACCCTAAACTGCCTGTAGAACAATATAAATGATTTTCTAAATCTCTACCTGGATGTATGCCGTGCTTGTGTAGCAACTCAACCGGATCTACTCCATAGTATTTTTCCAACACCACATACAGGGCCAGGCCGGCATGTCCGTTGCTGAGTATGAATACTTCATCATCTTGACGGCGTGCATAAATTTCTTCAATGATGGGCAGGGCACTCAAGGTTGAACTCAAGTGACTCAAGCGTTCTTGATAGGTTATATCGATTATTCTACGAACTAGCGGATTCATCTTTGAAAATAATTAACAGTCCACGCTGGCAACGTTCATCGGATCTGCTGTTGCGATTAAACAGTTGATGTCTAATATTATACTCTTTGCATTTGAAATACAAGTTTTTCAAGTTCATAAATGCATCGGCATCTACAAAGTTTACATCGTGGTAAATGATTATACCACCGGGATTAAGCAGATTTTCAAACACATATTCGAACCATTGATCAGTTTGGAAATGGTCACCGTCGCTCATGATAAAATCATACCGCTTTTCACAACTGAACACATATTCACGTTCACCGCTGTCGATGATGGTGATCCTATCACCGTACTTTTCATTGACACCCGCAGGTCGTTGCCCGCCCCAGTCATGCCAGTTATCTACCAAAGTATATTCAAATGGCTGTTGATTGAAATACAGACCAGCTAATATAGCGTCAGTGCTTTGTCCGCCTCCGATACCAAATTCTAGTATGGTCTGGGGCTTATTGCACTCTACCAAGGCCTGCACCATGTTGGCATGGGCACGATCTATTTTTACACCTTCGTCTTGTCCAAACGGAATCATTGTTGTTCCTTTTTCTTGATAAAATCTCTTATGCCTGACTCTAGGTCATATTGCAATTGAAATCCGCATCTGATGCGTAATTTTGTATTGTCACATACCCAAACACGGCTTTCGTAGGCCTTGCTGAGTTGATCACGTTTTTCTACCGGCGCTGTGCGTCCAGTGACTTGTTGCCAGGCTTCCAACACTTCAAAATTGCTGTACTGCCGACCTGAACCAAAGTTTATGATTTCACCAGGTTCCCAGCCATAGTTTTTGACTTGGTCTATGGCACGCACAAAGTCTTCGATGTAGATAAAGTCATGATAGCCTTGATACAGGGTCATGGGTTCATCTTGAAAAAATGCACGATACAAGGTAGGAAACAGTCTGTGTGGCCGCTCATGTACACCATATCCTGAATAGATACGTGCCACCAGAGTTTTTAATCCGTACTGTCGAGCATAGGCCTGGCACAACAATGTAGCCGCACCCTTGGTGGCTTGATACACGTCTACTGGATTGATTGGATCTGACTCGTCGGTGGCACGACTCATGGGACCATATTCGGCACTGCTTCCAATTTGTATCACACGACAGTCAGGGCAGTACTCACGCACACTTTCCAAGATTTCGTTGACCAATAAAATATTGGTATCAACCATGACTTCTGTGCGATAAATTTCGCCAGCACAGTGTATGATCAGGTCGGGTTTGTGTATGTAAATGGCTCCACTGAGTCGCACACTGGTCCTGGTGTGTTCGATCACTTCGTGGTCAGCGGCAAAATATTCAGCCAGGCTACGACCCAAAAATCCTGTAACGCCTGTGATTAATATTTTCATCTAACTATTTGTTGGCTTAATTCGGTGGCACGTTGGATACGTGCAGGTTTATAGGTACCAGGCCAGTGTACGATCCAGTCGCCCTGTTCCCAGGCCGCTGAGTTACCCATGATGTCAAATCTGGCATCGCAGTAGTCATAGATCTGTGGTTCATAACTGTTCATGTAACGCTGTGGTACTAGTTTGACTATGGAGCTCAAATCTGGAAAGGTATCAATTATGACCTGTTGTTCGGCCCAGCTTTCATCTTTGTATTCGGCTTCTTTGTCCACAATCATCTGCAAGTATGCACGACCTGGTTCACTATTACGAGCCAGGAAATTACCAGAGTTGATGTTGAGTCGATCCACTGGCACGATAAAATGGTAGTCCGGATCTATGCGATCTTCGATGCGTATGGTCATGTTGGTGATCATGGCATCACATTCGCTGAACAACAGCCACTCTATGTCTGGACGTTGATTGAATATGTCCAAAACATAGTGTATCTTGTTGAATCCCATGATGGGACTATACCGTGTTTCTTTTAATACAAAAAATTCGTAGCCGTGACGCTCACAGTATTCACGTTTGGGTGCGTCGGTTAAGTCGGCAAGGTCTTGATAGTCTTCAGTATTGATGCTGGCAACAGCGTACATATGGTCCTCGAAAAATTGACAGTAAGGTATTTATTGTTGTTAAATACACTATCAAGGAAATTATAACATGGATCATATCTATAATCAAATACCCGGCTGGTTCGACTTTGGCAACATTTATTCCACAATGGTACAGATCTCTCCAGATCCAGCTCATTTTGTTGAGCTAGGAACTTGGAAAGGCAAAAGTGCCAGTTACATGTGTGTGGAAATAGCCAACAGTGGCAAAAAAATCCAATTCGATTGCATTGACACCTGGGATGGTGCCGGTGGCTACGATGACGAAAGTGTAAAGAAAAATACTCTGTATGAGGATTTCATTGAGTTCATGCGACCGGTGGAATCATACTACCAACCCATACGTGAGTTCAGTGCCAAAGCAGCCGAACGCTATGAGGATGCCAGCCTGGACTTTGTGTTTATCGATGCTGGCCACGACTATGATAATGTGCGTGCCGACATAGTGGCCTGGTTGCCCAAGGTCAAGGCCGGGGGCTTCTTGGCCGGACATGATTACCATACTGCCGAGGGCGTGGCTCGTGCTGTGGGAGAATTGCTCACAGGTTTTGATGTGGATACCAACAGCTGGCTTGTTCAAATCAAATGAAAATTTTTGACTGTTTTACACTCTACAACGAACTAGATTTGTTGGAACTGCGACTGGCTGAACTCTACGATCATGTGGATTACTTTGTCATAGTTGAATCGGATCACACTTTTACCAACCGAAACAAGCCTTTTAACTTTTTAGATTCGGCTGCCAGATTCAGTCGTTGGTCAGACAAAATCAGATACGTCAAAGTCGAAGACAGTCCTAAAAGCTCAAATCCCTGGGACAACGAACATTTTCAACGTAATGCTATCATGCGTGGCATAGCAGACGCAGACGCCAACGATGTTGTTATTGTGACCGACGTGGACGAAATTCCTCGCCCGGCAGCAGTGGACTACCTGCGTGGCAGTGATCAAACCTTGTTTGCCTTGCGTATGCCCATATACAATTTCCGATTCAACTACATGAAAGTGAATCCAGATCGCTACAACATCTGGGGCATGGCTGCCAGACGTTCGGCCTTCAATGATATCATGCCCAACAGCCTGCGTGATCTGCGTTTTAGTTTTTTTGATGCTGGTTATCAATTCCAAAACTCCGGTTGCGAAGTGATTGAACACGGTGGTTGGCATTTTACCTACATGGGCAACAACGAACAACTGCGAGACAAGGCACAGAGCTTTAGCCATCAAGAAGTCAACAATCCAGAATTTTTAGGACAGATTGATGTTGCAGCCAGCATAGCACAGCGTACCAGCTGGGATCGGTCCAGCTCGGACGTTTACGAAATTGTAGAATTAGACACATATTTTCCAAAATATCTGCAGGCTAATCAAGACCGATATCAGCACTGGATTTTGGACAATCCGGTGACTCGAGCACTTGATTTATTACCTGCTTATCCGTATAATAGTTAAATTCAAATAGGCCAACAATGACAAAAAGAGTTCTTATCACCGGTGGTGCTGGATTTATTGCACACCACGTTATAGACAAAATGCTGAGAGAAACAGACTGGTATATCACCTGTCTTGATCGATTGGACATTTCGGGCAATCTCAATCGCTTACACGACATGCTACGAGATCACGACAAGCACGAAGTTGCACGTCGTTTGCGTATCATATTCCATGATCTCAAGGCCGAAGTCAACAGCCAGATCGTACAAGATATCGGACACATTGACATTGTGTTACATCTGGCTGCAGGAAGCCATGTGGATAGATCAATTACCTACCCAATGGAGTTTGTGCAAGACAACGTGGTAGGCACAGTGAACATGCTGGACTATGCTAGAAAGAACTTTCCTAATCTGGAACGTTTTGTTTATTTCTCCACAGATGAAATATTTGGTGTGGCTCCTCCAGGAGTGAGTTACAAGGAATACGATCGCTATAACTCAACCAATCCTTATTCAGCATCAAAAGCAGCCGCAGAAGAGTTTTGCGTGGCCTACGAAAACACCTACAAGATGCCAATCATTGTTACACATACCATGAATGTGTTTGGCGAACGTCAGCATCCAGAAAAGTTTATTCCCAGCACTATACAAAAAGTGCGTGATGGTGAAACAGTGATCATCCATGCGGATCCCACAAGAACACAGGCTGGTACTAGAATGTACATACATGCCCGAGACGTGGCCGAAGGGCTCATGTTTATACTGGGTCTCAAAGACTACCGGCACACAGGCGATTATGGTCATGCACACTGCCCCAAGTTTAATCTTGTGGGCACAGAAGAAATCGACAACCTGACTCTGGCACAGATGATTGCCGCGGCACAGGATCGAGAATTGATTTATGAAATGACAGACTTCCATACCAGCAGACCCGGGCACGACCTGCGTTATGCTCTGGATGGTGGCCTGTTAAAAAGCCTGGGTTGGGAACCAAAAATCAAACTCAGCGAACGCATACGTGAAATGGTACAATGGACTCTGGAGAACGATAGATGGTTACGCAAGTGAAGCATGCATTCGTAGTTACATCGGCCATAAACAGCAAGTTTGGTGTGTTCTCGCCTGAGCAACGCCTGGCACAGACTCTGGATACCATCAAGAGCATCAAAGCCAAATTGCCAACTGCCAAAATCTTTGTCATGGAATGCTGTGGTACTCCTATCACACAGACCCAGGCCGAAGCATTGATAGCGGCCAGCGACTACTTCCGAGACATGAGCCAGGATGCTGACGTGCAGGCTCTCTACGACAACGACAACTGGGACGTGGTCAAAAACGGCACAGAAATCATGTGCTTTGGTCGTATGTTGACCGAGCTCAAAGAACAAAACCTGATCACTGGAATTGATCGCATGCACAAGATGAGCGGGCGTTATGTGTTAAACGACATGTTTGATGCAGAAACCTACGAAGACAGTGGAAACAAGACCAAGATCATCATTGGGCCCAAGTACCGGAGCCAGTTTCCTGAACACGTGACCACACAACCTTGGCAGTACATGGCAAGATTATGGTCGTGGCCAGTCACAAGGATAGACGAAGTGATCCGGGTCTATGAGGACAGCCTGGTATTTTTTGCTGAACGCTTGGCCGCTGGTGGTTACGTGGATATCGAACATGTGTTGGCACGCTTTTTAAATCCGGACAATGTTGTTGAAATACAAAACCTGGGTGTGGAAGGTTGTATAGCACCCAACGGACAGCCTATCAAAAACTAATGGAAAACTGTACTCCTATCACATCCTGCTTGGCCTGTGGTGGTACCGATCTGGTACCAACTCTGGACCTTGGTCAACAACCTTTGGCCAATAACTTTAGATCCGCCGCCAGTACCGAGGGCGAAGCACGCTATCCCCTGGCCATCAATCGTTGTGGTCATTGTAACCACTTACAACTTACCCATGCAGTTGATCCGGATCTTATATACAAAAATTACTTGTATGTGTCAGGAACATCACGCACATACCTGGAATACATGACTTGGTATGCTTGGTGGGTACGCGAACAATTCAGTCATTGGACCACTTCGGTCTTGGACATTGGTTGCAACGACGGCAGCCAACTTGATGCATTCCGTCGGGCACAGTACCAAACCTGGGGAGTTGATCCAGCAGCAAATCTACACACAGAATCAAGCAAGCGGCATAATGTCATATGTAGTTTCTGGAACGAAGAAACACTAAACAAACTTGGTAGAACTTTTGATGTTATTACCACACAAAATGCATTCGCCCACGTTCCGGACCCACTTGCTTATTTGAAACTGTGCAAAGAGGCCTTGCGTTCCGACGGCAAGATCTTTATCAGTACCAGTCAAGCTGACATGGTATTGCGTGGCGAGTTTGACACCATATATCACGAGCATATCAGTTACTACAATGCCTACTCCATGAAGTGCTTGGCTGAACGTGCTGGACTGTATTTGGTTGACGTGGTCAAAACTCCCATACATGGTACCAGCTACGTTTTTGTGTTGTCTAAAAAACGCATGAACGAACACAGAGTCAAAAACATTCTAGACATGGAATCTGCCGCAGGCTTACAAACTGCCATGACCTATTATGATTGGAATCATCGTGTGGAACGTCTGCTTGAAAGTCTTGCTGAGCAGGTAGAGGAGTTCCGCGGATTTGGTCTGTTCAAACATGTGGTAGGCTACGGAGCCGCGGCCAAAGGCATGACCCTGATCAATGCCAGCGGTGTCAAGTTGGATGCAGTCATTGACGACAATCCGCTCAAACAAGGCACATACTGTCCTGGCACAGAAATCCCTGTGGTGGGTTCAGACTACATAGAACAGATACCCCGCGATGAGCCCGCCTTGTTCATACCCTTGGCCTGGAACTTTTACACAGAAATTTCTCAAAAAATAAAAAACATACGAGACCAAGAAGGTGATGCATTCATGCGTTACTTTCCTGAATTAAGAACAGATTTTTATGAAAATTGAAACCCCAACCACAATACTGTTAAAACGCAGAGCCGCCTTGGGTGATGTGGTCATGACCACGGGTGTGGTCCGTGAACTACACCGACATCATGATGGCCGTTGTCGCATCACTGTGGAAACTGAACATCCGCTGGTATATAAAAACAATCCTTACATCTCAGATCTGCGTAACTGGGGCGAGTGTAATCCTGCAGACTATGATGTGGTTTACAATCTAGATGATGCCTATGAGCTTAACCCGGACAACCACTTTGTGACCAGCATGTTCTATCGTGTGTTTGGTGAGCGTGGAACAACCATGAACCAGGCACCGGATCTGCATCCCACTGAACAAGATCGACACACAGTTGATCAAGACATCGCAGAGTTGGATGCACCATTTTTTGCTGTACACATGCGACAGTGGCACTGGCCTTTGAAAAACATTGACATCGACATCTGGTGTGACATATTTGCCCGTGTGTTTGAAAAACGCACAGACGTCAAGATCGTTACTGTGGGTGGGCCCACTGACTACAGTCTGGAGCATCCCTTGATATTCAATGCCAATGCTAGATATACTCCGCAACAGTTAAAGTATCTGTTGGATTCGGCACGGTGTTTTGTAGGCATAGATTCAGGACCGTTCCAGATTGCAGGTGCGTCAAAAACACACGTGATTGGCCTGCTCACACACAATCCACCTGAACACATCATGCCCATCCGACGTTTAGATCCAACCTGGAATCACACAGCCATACAGGCATCAATTGACTGTGTGGGTTGTAATGTCCGACAACAAAGACCAGTGCGTCAGGTCGTTTGCCAACACGGGGACTATCGTTGCAATAAACTGTGGGATACTGAACGCATAGCTAAAACAATACTGGAACACATATGAAAACATACAGACACTCGGGTACCTTGGGCGACCTTATCTACAGCCTGAGCATTGTAAAGAAAATGGAACCAGGCGAGTTCAAGGTGGCTTTGCACAACATTGAAAACTGTGTGAGCCAATATGGCTATCGCCCCGACGAAGTGGATCCTGCACACAAAGGGCGATTCACCGAGCAGGACTACGAACTGCTCAAACCCTTGCTGAAAAGACAAAGCTACATTGAAGCTGTGAGCACCTGGAGTGTTGGTGACGCCGAACCTGATGTGGACCTTGATCGTTTCCGTGGTACTCTGTTTAGAGGATTTGAAGGCAACTATGTGCAGGCCTATCACTTGGCCTTTGACATACCTTTTGGTCTGGCTGACTATGACACTCCTTGGTTAGAAGCTGATGCCAAAACAGTCAAACCCATTGTGGTCAGCCGCACATTCAGATATCGTGATCCTGCCACAGATGCATTATGGAAGACCATGGCCCAGGACGGAGTCTTAGATCGCATGGGCATATTTGTAGGTCACCCAGACGAACATGCGGATTTTGAACGTGTGACTGGATTGAAAATAGAACACTATCCTGTGCAGAACTTTTTAGATTTGGCCAATGTGATAGCCGGTGCCAGCCTGGTCATGGCCAACCAAAATTTTGTGTTCAGTCTGGCCATGGGTCTGGGCAAACAGGCAGTGCTAGAAACCATCAAAATCAAACCGCTTCAAAACAACGAATGTTTTTTCCCCAGGCCCAACGTTCAGTATTTTTGAGCCATAAATAAATTTGTGGGTGTTGTGTTGACAAGCCCACATTTCTGTAGTACAATAACAAAGTAAATTTATTCATTTAATAAAGGAGATCATGATGAATCTAAAACCGCTATCTGATAGGGTCGTAGTTCGCCGTGTTGACAGTGAAGCTGTAACCGCAGGCGGCATCGTTATCCCAGACGCAGCCACTGAAAAAGCCGATCAAGGCACAGTACTCGCTGTTGGACCTGGTAAACGCAACCGAGAGGGTGAACTAGTGGCTCTCGATGTTGGTGTCAACGACCGAGTACTATTTGGTAAATTCTCTGGACAGACTGTCAAGGTCGAAGGAGAAGAGTTGTTAATTTTGCGTGAGGAAGACATCCTCGCAGTAGTTAATCAATAAGGAGAATACAATGGCTGCAAAAGACGTATATTTTGGGAATGATTCCCGTGCAAAAATGGTAGAAGGTGTAAACATTCTAGCCAACGCAGTAAAAGTAACACTGGGTCCAAAAGGCCGTAACGTGGTAATCGAACGTAGCTTCGGTGGTCCGGCAGTGACCAAGGACGGCGTAACAGTTGCCAAAGAAATCGAACTCAAAGACAAACTGCAAAACATGGGTGCCCAGATGGTCAAAGAAGTGGCACAAAAAACCGCAGACAACGCCGGTGATGGTACAACCACTGCCACAGTGCTTGCTCAGGCCATCGTCAAAGAAGGCATGAAGTATGTGACATCAGGTCATAATCCAATGGACTTGAAACGTGGTATCGATCGTGCTGCCACAGCCGCAGTAGAAGCCTTGGCCCGGATTAGTAAGCCCTGCGAAACCGATGAGGAGATCGCACAGGTAGGTACTATCAGTGCCAACAGCGACAGCACAATCGGCAAGATGATCGCTGACGCCATGGCCAAGGTAGGCAAAGAAGGCGTGATCACTGTGGAGAACGGCAAGAGCCTACAAGACGAATTAGACGTGGTAGAAGGCATGCAGTTTGATCGTGGTTACCTAAGCCCATATTTTATCAACAATCAAGAAAAACAAACAGTGGAATTGGATCAACCATTTATCCTGCTGTTTGATAAAAAAATCTCAAACATTCGCGACATGATTCCTGTGTTGGAACAAATCGCCAAGGCCGGTAAACCCTTGTTGATCGTGGCCGAAGATGTGGAAGGCGAAGCACTAGCTACTCTGGTAGTAAACAACATGCGTGGTATTGTCAAAGTGGCTGCTATCAAGGCGCCAGGTTTTGGTGATCGCCGTAAAGCCATGTTGGAAGATATTGCTATCCTAACCGGAGGCAAGGTTGTTGCCGAAGAGCTTGGACTCACACTAGAAAAAGTCACTGTGGAAGATCTTGGTATGGCAGGTCGTGTGGAGATCAGCAAAGAAAACACCATCATCATTGACGGTGCTGGCGATGCTGACAAGATCAAAGCACGTGTAGCAGCTATCCGTGTGCAGGCCGAAGAAGCTACTAGCGAATACGACAAAGAGAAACTGCAAGAACGTGTGGCCAAGTTGGCCGGCGGTGTTGCTGTAATCAAGGTCGGTGGTGCCACTGAAGTAGAAGTCAAAGAAAAGAAAGATCGTATCGATGACGCCCTACATGCTACCAAGGCAGCTGTGCAAGAAGGTATTGTGCCTGGTGGTGGTGTAGCTTTGGTTCGTGCCAAACAGGCCATTGACAACTTGAAAGGCGACAATGCAGATCAAAATGCAGGTATCAGCATCGTGTTGCGTGCCATGGAAGAGCCATTACGTTGCATCGTCTCTAACGCAGGCGAATCAGCAGATGTTGTGTTAAATGCTGTGGCCAGTGGCACAGGTAACTATGGTTACAATGCAGCCACCGAGCAGTTTGTAGACATGTTGTCCGCCGGTGTTATTGACCCAACCAAGGTTGCCAAAACAGCTCTGGTAAATGCGGCGTCAGTGGCAGGCTTGTTGTTGACCACAGACTGTGCGATTTTTGATCTACCCAAAGATCCAGACAATCCACAGCCCACAATGCCTAACATGATGTAAGTTAGTGCTTACTTACAAAAGCCCGCCGCAGCGGGCTTTTTGTTGACCAAAAAATCAACTTATGTTATACTGTATTTTCCTACTAGAATGGAGATACAGAAATGAATGAAAAAGAGCTAGAAACACAATCAGCAGGTCGTTATGCCTGGGCTGCCAACCGTGATGCAAGAATGAAAGCCATTGCCAATTGGAGCCATTACAGCCAAGAGCAACAGATTGAAGCCGAGCGGGTGAAATTGGGCCTAGAAATGGTATATAGTGCCCAGGGTGTTTTTCTTAATCCAAGACAGAAATTTATTGCTATCAAACTGGATCGTGCTCGTGTGCGTGATCGCAAGGGCCTGGCATATCTTGAAGAAGAGTGGAACAAAAAAGGTTATACCAAAATTTCAACTGCTCAAGGTATCACTTACAGGATTCCTAAAAAATGAAATATTTTGCCTACGGCATGAACACCAACCTGGCTCAAATGGCCATGCGTTGTCCGCAGGCCCGGAGTCTGGGTGCAGCACGCCTGCCCAATCACGAGTTTCGTTTTGCACGTCACGCAGATATCTTGTCCACACCAGGTTTTGTTACTTACGGTGTGTTGTGGGAAATCACCGAGGACTGTTTACACAGTCTAGACGCCCTGGAAGGATATCCCAACTATTATCTCAGAAAAACAGTCACGGTCATACATCAAGATCAGCCGGTAGAGGCCATGACCTACTATATGACAGGTAATCTGCCTGACGAACCACCCAGCGATGGTTATGTGGCCATGTTACGTGATGGATACCGAGAAAATGGTGTGCCTGAACGCCAAATCTACGAAGCCTTGGATTTTGTCAAAGAGTACTACACGGCTCTAGCCAAAAAAGGACAGTATGTCTACGGTTGATCGTATCAAGTGGTTGGCCACAGCCATTACATTGTCTGGAGCGGTATTGGCCAGCGTGGGCATATATCCCTGGAGTGCTATCGTGCTTAATCTGGGTTCAGCCACATTTTTGGTCTGGAGCATAATGATCCGAGATCGTGCCATGATCACTGTAAACTTTGGTTTACTGGCGATTTACACAGCAGGACTCAGCATAAAACTGCTGTAAAACGGGTGGTTGACCATAAATTACAAAAATAGTATAATAATAGTATTATAACAATCAAGGAGTGAGCTAGATGTCTACAAGTTTTATTCGTATCAAATCCGGTGCTTATCGCACCACTGATGTTTCGGGCCAAGTATTCCAATTGGTTGAACAGTTCAAAACCACAGCCAAAGGTAACTATGTTACTGTTCGCAATGGCGGACGCTTTCCTGGATTCCCAGAAGATATCCGTGTCAAGGTAGATGCTGTCAGCGACTACGACTTTGTCAGCGAAACAGAATTTGTGGCTGCCGGCAACGAACCCGTGGCTGAAACTGTGGCTTTGGAAACTGCCAACGAAACCGACGAAGCTGTGATTGCTCGTATCCGTCAGCGTTTTGAGATCTTGGATGAAATGGCCACTGCGGCCACAGCCGGTGAAATCCGTGCCATGATCGTGTCGGGTCCTCCGGGTGTGGGCAAGAGTTATGGTGTAGAAAAAATCGTTGAAAAAGCCTGCTTGTTTGATCAGATCTCTGGCAAGCGTCTGCGTGCCGAAGTGATCAAAGGTTCTACATCAGCTCTGGGTTTATATTGTACCTTGTACAAGTATTCGGATCCAAACTGTGTGTTGGTGTTTGACGACTGTGATTCGGTCTTGGTAGATGATGTGGCACTGAACCTGCTAAAGGGTGCCCTGGACTCAGGCAAACGCCGTAAGATTTCGTGGCTGGGCGACAGTCACATGCTACGTCGTGAAGGCGTGCCTAATACCTTTAACTTTGAAGGTTCCATTATCTTTATCACTAATTTAAAGTTTGACAAGATGAAAAGCCAGAAGTTGCGTGATCACTTGGATGCCTTACAAAGCCGTTGTCACTATCTGGACCTTACCTTGGATACCATGCGTGACAAGATCCTGCGTATCAAGCAGATCGCCGGTGACGGATTGCTGTTCCAAGACTACACTTTTTCAGATGTTGAGCAAGCCGAAATCTTGGACTTTATGGAAGAGAACAAGAACAAGTTCCGTGAAATGAGCCTGCGTATGGCGATCAAAGTTGCCGATCTTAAAAAGAGCTTTCCGCTCAAATGGAAGAGCATGGCTGAAGTCACTTGTATGAAATCAATTTAAGTCTTACTACTGCTCCTTCAGGGAGCGGTAGCTGTGATTCACTCTAGCTCCTGAGTCACAGTTTGGCCCAGATAGAAATTATCTGGGCCTTTTTTATTTGCTTTTTTGCTTTAAGTATTGTATAATAAAAAAATGACCAAGCTCTTATTCCGACATCAGCATGTTGAAGATTACATAGAAATAATTGCTGGTTATCGTACACCCGATGGTAAACAAAACAGCGTGTTTGACCTAGGCGAACCCATCATAAGTCTGGCCAGATATGACATGAAGATCGTGCCTAGCCTGGCCAACCAGTCTGATCGAGGTATTGGTTACACCGACAAACAGGCCAAATTGGCTGCGGAACTGGTGCTCAAATACGAACGCCAACTAAACAAGCAACAGATTGATGTGGAGCCTGTGCGTGATCCACACTATAGATTGCCCATACGCAAGATTGATCGTACCAAACGCACCTACCTAGAAGATGACAAAATAGTGTTGCGGTTTCCGTTTGAAACCGAGCTGGTAGATCAGGTCAGAGAATACTGCAAGGTCAGCAAAGGTCACATGAGCTTTGACCCGGATCAAAAAGTTTATCGGGCCGATCTCACCGAACACAATGTAAACTGGATATATGTGTTTGCCAAACAAAATCGTTTTGACATAGATCCCACTGTGGAAGATCTCATGCAGTTGATCTTGAGCACAGAACAGCAAGGCTATGACATGGATCTTTTTGTTGATCAAGACCAGCTGATGATACGTCATGCTCCGGAATCCATGTTGGACTATGTCACGCAACGTGTGGGTGGATTCCGGGATACCAATCTGTTGCGATTGATTGATTATTCGCCCATACTAGGCTATTCGGTAGATCCACAAATACAACACAAAATTGTCAGCCAACACGGTCACAGATTCTGGAAACTGGCCACCAATAGGATGCTGAAAATAGAACCTGGCACTGGCGCGGATATCGTCATGGACATCATCATGTATGCCAATCTCACTGATCGATTGCCTGTGTATGTTTATGAACCTGATCTAAGCTACAAACTGTTGGATAAAATCTACAGCACAGTGCCTGAAGATCTGATCTACAGCCAGGATGATGATCGTAGCCCACCAGAAAATTGCCAGATCGTTTATCTAACCCGACTGCCCACTGTGGATATTGCTCGCATGCCTTTGTTGATCAGCAGTGCAGGCATGTTGTTTGGACAAAACAAATCGAATTTCTTACAGTCAGCAGAAAAGGTCGTATATTTCACGCAAGAAGTTTATAATAAACACTTGAAAGGAAACAACGTTTGCAAGCTCGATTGATCATACGTGATGAAGTCAATGTCAAGATAGAAGGTCTTGATCTGACCACACGAAAAAATCTTGTGACCAAATTCAAGTACGAAATACCAGGTGCCAGATATTTGCCTGCGGTCAGATTGGGTCGGTGGGACGGCAAGGTCCCGTTTTTCAATCTCGGCGGCAGCACCTATATCAATCTGTTGCCTGAAATCTTGCCTTACTTGGAAGAGCAGGGTTATGACATTGAAGTAGAGGACACTAGAGAATATTCTACCAACTTTAGCTTTGATCAGATCACTGAAGATACTTTCAGCAACATAGCCTGGCCCAAAGGTCATCCCCGGGCCGGTGAACCTATCATGTTGCGTGATTACCAGGTAGAAATACTCAATAACTTTTTGACCAATCCGCAAAGCGTGCAAGAGATCGCCACTGGTGCAGGCAAGACAATCATGACAGCGGCCTTGAGTCGCAGTGTGGAACCTTATGGTCGCAGCATCATCATTGTGCCCAACAAGAGCTTGGTCACACAGACCGAAGATGATTACAAAAATCTAGGACTGGACGTGGGTGTTTACTTTGGCGATAGGAAAGAATGGGGTCGTACACATACCATTTGTACCTGGCAAAGCCTGAACGTTCTGCTAAAGAACACAAAAAATCACGAAGCAGAATGCACCATTGGCGAGTTTATCGAAGGTGTAGTATGTGTCATGGTTGACGAAGTACACATGGCCAAGGCCGACGCACTTAAAACCCTACTGACAGGCGTGTTTTCTCATGTACCCATACGCTGGGGACTCACAGGAACCATACCCAAAGAAGACTATGCACGACTCAGCATATTCTGTAGTCTTGGCAACGTGGTAGGCCAACTGTCCGCAGCCGAACTGCAAGAAGCCGGACATCTTGCAAACTGCCATGTGAACATAGTACAATTAGTTGACCATGTGGAATACAATAATTATCAGAGCGAATTAAAGTACTTGGTCGAAACACCTGAACGCTTGGACTACATGGCCAACCTGATTCGCACAGTCAAAGAAACAGGCAATACCTTGGTCTTGATTGATCGTATTGCCACTGGTAAACTGCTAGTGGAAAGACTAGACAATGCTGTGTTTGTGAGCGGTTCAACCAAGGCCGCAGATAGGAAAGAAGAATATGATGAAGTTGCAATTAGTGATGATAAGATTATTGTTGCTACCTATGGTGTTGCTGCTGTGGGTATTAATATCCCTAGAATTTTTAATCTGGTGCTTGTTGAGCCTGGTAAGTCCTTTGTTCGTGTCATACAATCAATCGGCCGTGGT